>Ga0111541_10000003_pt1 | contig 87901 bp, 90 predicted proteins | sample Knorr_S7_td_DCM__FD_83039 | JGI IMG/M metagenome (GOLD analysis project Ga0111541, IMG submission 83039) | Marine microbial communities from Southern Atlantic Ocean transect - Knorr_S7_td_DCM_ad_131m_LV_B (version 2) (version 2) | ecosystem: Environmental > Aquatic > Marine > Oceanic | place...
AAGGCAGAGGCCCCAGCGGAAGAGGCTAAGGCAGAGGCCCCAGCGGAAGAGGCTAAGGCAGAGGCCCCAGCGGAAGAGGCTAAGGCAGAGGCCCCAGCGGAAGAGGCTAAGGCAGAGGCTCCAGCGGAAGAAACACAAAAGGAGAGCAAGTAAAATGGATAAATACGTAGATTTATTGAAAACTATTATTCAACACTTAGTTGACAGTGAGGATATTGAAATCGTTGCTGATTTTGATGAAGAGGACAATTCAGGCCAATTGATAATCAAGGTTCCAGATTCTGAAAAAGGACGTATTATTGGTAAGTCAGGAAGAACCATACAGTCTTTAAGATCAATTTTTGGAGCAATTGGTGCAAAAAATTCACATCGAATTTTTGTTGACTTAGAAAAAGAAGACGAGGAAGAGTAGGTTTAGAAGATGAGCTTTGCAATAGATGTTATTAGCATTTTCCCATCAGTGATAAGCGATTATTGCGATAATGCTTTATTGAAAAAAGCTCAACAAGACGGTTATTTAACATTGCGATGCCATGATTTACGTCAGTGGAGTATTGACAATGCACATAAGTCTGTTGACGACACTCCGTTTGGTGGCGGTGCAGGCATGGTCATGAGACCAGAGCCATTTTTCGCTGCAGTTGACGAGATTAAACGTGAATATTGGACAGATAAAAACCCAGATGTTATACTACTTTCCCCCCAGGGAAAAAAATTAAACCAAGGAGATGTTCAAGAATTATCATCGAAAGATGGTTTTATCTTGTTGTGCGGTCGTTATGAAGGTGTTGACGAAAGGGTTGTGAAAGGTTTAGCGACCCATGAGATTTCATTAGGTGATTTTGTTGTTATGGGTGGTGAGGTTGCTGCCTTAAGCATTATTGAAAGCACAGCAAGATTACAGAAAGGGTTTATTTCACAAGAGTCCTTGGACGAGGAATCTTTTTCAGACAGTTTATTGGAATACCCACAATATACAAAACCAAGAAAATTTCAAGGAATGGAGGTTCCTGAAGTTTTATTATCTGGGAATCATGCCAAGATTGCATCTTGGAGAAAGAAGCAAGCGTTACAAAGAACAATAGAGAAAAGACCTGATTTGATCAGGAACAATTAGGAGAAAATATTATGGCTATAAAAATTAATTCAAAAGTAAAAGCATACTTGGAAAAAAACAAGAAAGAAGTTGTTGATTTTAGAGCAGGAGACACTATTAAAGTTGTATACAAAGAAGATGATGGAGATAAGGGTCAGCCACTTCAAACATTTGAAGGTGTTTGTATCGCTAAAAAAGGAGGCTCCCAAGCTGGAGCTACTTTTACCCTAAGGAAGGATAGCAGCAATATTGGTGTTGAAAAAACTTTTCCATTATTTAGTTCCAGATTAGAAAAAATTTCAATTGTTAGAAAGGGAAAGGTAAGAAGATCAAAATTATTTTATTTGAGAGGCTTGTCAAAGAGAGCTGCGAGAATCAAAGAAAGACGATAATTTTACATTTTGCAAACACCTATTGACATTAAAGCTTCTGGTAAATTTCAAAAAATCGATCCAGAAATTTTACAACAATTTGAATCTGGTGTTATTTGTATTGATTTTGGTAATTTAAAAACTCAAAAAAATCAAGGTAAAGAAGTAAATTGGGAAAAAGGCGATGATCTTTTTGTTTCAACTTTACGTCATGGAAAAATTAAAATCAAACATAAAAAAACAGAAAAATCCAAAGAGCTCCAGGCTTGCGCTACCATGTGGTCTCAAGTACTAGATTGGCTAGAGTCCATTGGTTTTGCTTTATTTTGGTTCGCTCTGATCTCAACCTGGCTATTGGCCTCATTCGTGGTTCCAACAGCCTCCATGACTCCTAATCTTGAAATAGGCGATAAGCTTTTTGGTTTAAAAACATATTATTTTTCAGATCCCCCAATTGGAAGCATGGTCATATTTGAGCCTCCAGAAAGCATCAAGCAAATGAATGGTGAGTTGTGGGTTAAAAGAATTATTGCTGGTCCGGGTGATGAAGTTGTTATTGATCAGGGCCATGTTTATGTTAACAATGTTTTGATAAATGAGATTTACATTTTCGGCCAAAAGACTTCTGCTTTTACTGGCAAATACAATGAGGGCTTTTCGGATGGGCCCAAGATGAAAGAGACTCGTAGAGAGTGGATTATTGCAGAAAAAGGCAGTCCAGATTCAGGCTGGTTTGTCCTTGGTGACAATCGAGAAAATTCGTTTGATTCCAGGGCATTTGGATTGGTTCCAGATAAAAACATAAGAGGCAAGCCTTGGGTCATATGGTCTCCTGCTAACAAGCTTGGGTCTATACCCAATTTAAATTCAAAATGATTAATCCTTGGAAAAAATTATCAAAAGCAAGTCTTTTCTTGGAGGTTTTGGATGCGCGTGCTCCTAAGGCAACAACCTCTCTCACCTTTCATAAGGAATTTAAAGGAAGGTCAAAAATTATATTTTTAATGAAAACATCACTTGCAGACAAAAGTATCACAAGATTATGGATTAGGCATTATCGCTCTTTAGGAAATATGGTAATCAGTGTGGACAAAGGCGATTCAAGATCCATTGTTGAAGCAAGAGCTGCTCTAGCAGATTGGGCAAAGCACAGAAGCAGGACACGCCAAATACGTGCCAGTGTTGTAGGTATACCTAATACCGGCAAGTCCAGCCTGATCAATGCTTTGGTTGGCCGAAAAAGACAGCTTACTGGTGATAGAGCCGGTATAACAAGAGGTGAAGAGTGGGTAAAACTTGTTGATGGCATCATGCTTTTAGATCAGCCTGGAGTAATTGGAGACGACGACGTTGATCTAGACGCCTACTGGAGAAGGGTGTGTTGCGGAGCTGTTCCTGAAGGTGATTATGATCCTGAGTTTATTGCAATGCAGCTTGTTTCAACTTTAAACAAGTTTATACCTTCCTGGGATGAGCATTTAAACCTAGCTGGAGATGATGAGTCAGAAGGAGATTTTTTATCACGACTTGCTGTAAGGCAAGGTTTTATTCTTCCGGGCGGTAAGTTAGACAAAAATGCTGCAGCTTTAAGATTAATTAAGATTTATAGAAAGGGAAAATTTGGAAAAATATCATTAGAAAAGCCAGAATGATTGGCATAGATGAAGCCGGAAGAGGCGCTCTTGCCGGTCCTGTGGTTGCAGCTTGTGTTTGTTTGCGTCAAAAAATCAGCCATCTTAACGATAGTAAAAAATTATCTTTTAAAAAAAGGTTAGAAGTTTTTGAGAACATAAAAAAACAAGCAGATTTTATCGGAATTGGGATTGTTGGCCCGCGAATTATAGATGAAAGTAATATTTTGAAAGCGACACTTGATGCAATGCAGTTGTCTCACCAAGGCTGTCCAGAGCTTGATGTTCCTGTAATTGTGGATGGCAACGTCTTGCCTAAAATTGATAATGCAAAGTGCGTGGTAAAAGCAGATGCACAATTTCCTGCAGTAATGGCAGCTAGCATTGTGGCAAAAGTGTATCGTGATTCAATCATGGTTACTCTTTCAAACAAGTACAGAAATTTTAATTTTGATGAAAATATGGGTTACGGTACTTCTTTACATCTACAAAGCATATCAAATTTCAAAATATCAGATTATCATCGTACTAGCTTTAAGCCAGTGGCGATAAAAAAATTATTAAGTAATGACTAAACCTATAGACAGATACGAACTCTTCAACGGTGCAGAGTGGTCATTTTATGCAAATGGAAAACCGCTTCCGCTTCACTTTCCAAATCCTGCCCCACAATCTGATCAAATATTAATAACAATTCGCACTTCGTTAGGTACGCTAAGGCATGAAGAAGAGTTTGGACAAGAGCTAAAAATGCCTCTTCCTTACAGTGGAGTTGATTTTGATATAAGTTCTTTAAATCCAGGAAAAACTACAATTGTTATCGCTGCAGGCGATAATGTCATCGCATCTGCTTCTGTGTTTTTTAAGCCAACCGAAGTCACCAACATGAAGTCAGGCTTGTTTAAGCTGACAAGGCTCGTTTTATTGTTGTTTTTGCTTAAATCTTTTTTTCTTAGCGCGGGAGCTGTTCCGGTTGAGCAGGAGAATTTTGCTGAATCCTCAATGGCGACCACCTTGAATCTAGGGGAAAGGTTTTTTTATTCAAAAATAGCTTATATTTTTAAGTCTCCCAAAAAGGGTGATGTAATTGCCTTTTTTAAAGATATTGATTATGAGAAATTAGCCAAAATTGAAGGTGCTGGTAAAGGTAAAACCGCCAAGGTTTTATTTGTTAAAAGAGTTATTGCAACTGCAGGTGACAAAGTGCAGGTTTTAGGTAACCAGGTTTACATAAATGGAAATCTCCTCCAGGAAGACTACATTAAATCAGGTGAATCTTCCACGAATATTGGCCCTGTCACTGTCCCAACTGATCATCTTTTCGTCATGGGCGATAATAGACCATACTCAGAGGATTCTAGACATTGGATATCACAATCTTCAGGGAATTTTATATTAGAAGGATTTAGCGCAAATGCTGATTATTCTGAATCCGGAGGTTTCATCCCTGTTGGCGATGTTGCAGGAAGTCCCTTTCTCGTTTTCTGGCCGTTGGGTGAATTCAGACTAATTCGTTAAAGCTAACGTGCTAAAGATCCCATTGGATCCCAAGGATTTAATTCGATAGGTTTTTGTTTTGTTATATTCAAGATATCCTCAGAAACATATTTTTTATCTACAACAACTTCATAATTAAACTCATCAAACCATTTGTCAGTCATGATGAAATAACCTTTACTACCAACTTTATCACCCCAGGAATTTTCAACTCTCCATTTGTCTATTTGATCATTTTGGATGTCAACGCCAGTAAAAACCATTGCATGAGTCATTGCGCTATCTCCATAATCCAATCTAGCCCCTTTATCTAACGCAGTGTCTGTACCTATTACCAGGTTATAGTCATACAGATCCATATCCATTACACCAATGTCTCTATGAAAACGTTTTCCAACATCACAGCCAAACCACACTGCTTCACCATCCTTGATTGACGCTGCCGCAGCTTGTTTAATTACATCAATACCTACATTTAAATATCTGGTTGGAAAACCCTCAACAATATTTCCTAGATACTTTACAGTCAATACATTATTGAGCGGTTTATCTTCAGTTGGAGCGTTTACGAGGCAAACTTTATCGTTAATATTGAAGGGCACATGTTTCTCCATGAATTCTTTTGGTGTGATGTCTTGAAAATCAAAGAATTTTTTATCTTTATCTCTAAATTGCCAATCGAATTTTTTTGGCGGTTCTCCTAAAAATATGCATAATATTCGGTAAATTTCTTGCATTTGTTTGCTTTTTAGTTTTCGTAATTCTGAAATCTGACCACCAGATTGGTCAAGGTCTCGTAATTGTTTTGCGTATTCTCTTAATTTATGCAGAATCATTCTGTTCATCAGTCCTGAGTTGCTAGAAGCGTATGATTCTGGCATAGCATCTTTTGGAACTACTCCATATTTATTTATAAGGTTAACAAACATGTCCCATTGCCCACCATCTGAAATTGCGGTTTGAAAAAGCCACATAACAGTTCTATCATCTACAGGTTTTTCTTTTGTATCTATTATGCTTTCTAGGAAATAATTAGATTTTTCAAATTTATCCCAAAAAAACATATAGCTTTGGGAGAATTCAAACTCTTCTAGATTATGTTTTGCCATTAATGGCAATCGCATTACATTTAAAGCAGCAAAAATCCAACATCTACCACTTGATTTTTGACTTGTTGCTTTACCTTCCAATGGAACAAGATGTGAAAATGTATGTTGAGCATTTACAAAAGCACTTCTAGACATAGCAACATCAGTAATAGAGTTTTTAGTAACTGCATTCATGGCTAACATATTTTTCGGATCTTGACAAAATTCCTGATTGAACTGATCAATAGCATCCATGGTTATCTCACCATGTTGCATTTCTGGTTTATTTAAATTATTCATAAGTGATAATAATAACAGTATTAAGTAAAAATTAGCTGAAAATTTTGCCTGTTTGTATATCCCAGAGATTTTTGTAATATGAATTTTTTAAAATCAACTCATCATGCTTGCCACTTTCAACTACTATTCCATCTTTGATAACCAAGATAACATCAGCTTGACGAACTGTGGATAACCTATGGGCAATAATAATTGTTGTTTTCTTTTTTGCAATTTCAGAAAGTGATTTTTGAATTGCCATCTCTGTTTCATTGTCAACCGATGAGGTTGCCTCATCAAAAATTACAATAGGAGCATTTTTAATAATTGCTCTAGCGATTGATAAACGTTGACGTTGCCCAACAGATAACTTTTCACCACCTTCTCCAACCAGAGTTTGGTATTTTTCAGGTAGTTGCTGAATGAAGGAATCTGACTCTGACAAAACAGCTGCTTCTTTAACTTTTAAAGAATTTGGGCTTACTGACCCGTACTCAATGTTTTTCATTATCGTGCCAGGAAAAAGAATTGTTTTCTGGCTAACTAAAGATATTGCACTCCGGAAACTTTTTAATGAGTAATTATTTATATTTTTTCCATCCAGTAATATCTCACCTTTACTTGGTTCGTAAAATCTAAGAAGCAACCTTATTAAGCTGGTTTTTCCGGATCCGGTTGCTCCAACAACGCCTATGGTTGATCTGGCAGCAAGAGATATATTCAAATCTTGAAATAAACTATCTCTTTCTGGATAAGAGAAAGAGATATTTTTAAACTCTATTTGTCCTTTTATGCTTTTTAAATCAAGCTCTTCACCACCTTTCGTAACTGCCATTTTTGTATCCAAAAGATCAAGAATTCTATTTGTAGACGCCATTGCTCGATGATATAGATCAAAAGTTTTGCCTAAATTTGTTAACGGCCACAAAAGTCTTTGGGTCATGAAAACCATGACACTGTATGCGGCTACTTCAAGAACACCTTCTAATGCTAGTTTGCCACCATAGATTAGCGTTGCTGTAAAGCCAACAACTATCACCATTCTTATCAGCGGTGTAAATGCTGCACTCAAACTTATTGCATGTTTGTTTGCTTCAACATAACCCATGGAGGATTTTTTTATCCTTTCACTTTCATATTCCTCTTTTGTAAAACTTTTTATTGTCGTAATACCAAGCAGATTATTAGCCAGCATTGCATTCAGTTCCCCAACTCTTTTTCGAACCAATGCATAACGTGGAGCAATCTTGTTTTGAAATTTAAATGACCCAAGGATTATGAAAGGGATTGGTAGTATAGCCCATACTGCAACTTGACTTTGGATTGAAAAAAAAGCGGAAGAAATTACCAAAACCGTAGTTGTCACCTGCAGCAAATCATTGGCGCCCTCGTCCAAAAAGCGCTCTAGCTGATTGATATCATCATTCATTATTGACATTAATTCACCTTGGGATTGTTCTTTGAACCAACCCATATGTAGGTTTTGTACATGTGTGTAACATTCAGTTCTCAATTCATGCTGAACCTCTTGTGCTAAATTCCTCCAAAATAAACTGTACAGGTATTGAAATATTGATTCGAGCGCCCACACAACAACTGTTAAAACTGCAAGAACAGTTATCTGGTCTAATGGATCGGGGTATCCAAATTCAGCTAATATTGAATCCTCCTTGCGCACCACTATATCAACTGCTGCTCCAATCAGTACTGGGGGTGCAAGATCCAGTATTTTGTTCATTACGGAAAAAGAACTTGCGAGTATTACTTTCTTGTTTTTACCTTTTAGGTAAGTTAGTAATCTTTTTAATGGATTTTTATTCATTTTTTAATTTGTTTTCTAGCCAGTAGATTGCAAGAATCACACTCGCAACAAAAATTTTATGTTGCGCAATTAATTTTAAAGCTCGTTTTCTGGAAATTTTGACAACTTTTGTATTTTCACCAATTGAATCTAAACCATAAACTCCACCTGCATTTCGACTATCCGCTTCTGCATAAAATAACCACATTCTTTCAGTGGTTGCACCCGGGCTAACTAGATGATCCGAAATTAGAACCAACTCACCTTTTAGATCAATACCTGTTTCTTCTTTGACTTCTCTTATTGCACAGTCTTCAGGCGATTCATTTTTCTCCAGCGTTCCGGCAACAATTTCCAAAGTCCAAGGTCCTTTTGGGTGCCTAGTTGCTCCTGCTCGAAACTGCTCAACCATTATTAGAGCATCTTGCTTTGGGTCATAAATAAGAACAGCAACAGCATCTCCCCTTTCGAATATTTCCCTTCTTACCTCATTACTCCAGGTGTTGTCAAATTTTTTATACTTGACCAGGGCTTCTAGATATTCAAAATAACCAGAATATAGCTTTTTCTTTTTTACCAAGGTCCATTTTTTTTCATGATCTTGTTTCACTAATGGAAGTCTATGATATCAACATGAAAGCTAGTTACGGAATTAAGCTTTTTTTGATATTCGCAATAGTAGTTTTTGCTAGATTGGGTTTATGGCAGGCTGACAGACATCGCGAAAAGATTGCATTAAGCTCTTTTATAGAGAGCCAGATGGAAAAGCCAATGGTCGACTCTTCTGATGTTCAAGATCTTTCATTTCGTATGATTGATTCTGAAGGTACATATGTAAATCATTATGTTTTGGTGCCAGGTAGATATTTCCAAAATCTTGAAGGTTTTAGTTTAATATCTCTATTTAAGCCAGTATTTTCTGATTCTTATTACATTATTGATCGAGGTTGGATTCCTAGGAATTTTGATTTTGATATTTATGAATTTTTGAAAAAAGATAATACCGGTAGTGGCATCTTGTTAGGTTTTGAAAATTTTGAAAATAACCAAAAATCTGAAGGTTTGTTGAGGGATAGTTCAATAATATTTAAAACTTTCCATCCAGGATCTCTTAAATTACATTTCGAAGATAGCTTCCCCACAATCAATATAGAAGATTTTGTTATCTTGGCCGGTGAAGAAAATAAAAAAGGCACGATTGTTACAGATAGTTCTGAAGCGGTTGTTGCTTGGTGGGTGTTGCCTTACCGAGATCTGCCTCATATGGGTTATTCGGTAACATGGTTTGGCTTGATGTTGGTGTCCATTGGTTTTTTTGTAAGGTTATTTTTAAGTAGAAACCAAGATAAAAAGTGAAATTAAAAAAATAACAATTGCAAGATTCTGAGAAAAATTATTTTTTTCATTTGAATTCTCTCTCCCATCCTTGAAGGCTGAAGCAAAGACATTTTTGAACCCTTGTGAGATTTCTTTTTTATTCCTCTCGGCTGTCCCCTGAAGCAACTTTGTTGCAGAGTCCAAGATGTTGCAAATAGAGTTAAATATTTGTATATATACGGTATTAATTTTCTTGTCTTTTGGTTTTAAATATTTTTTAAATATAAAAAAAGCTAATATTGCAATACCAAGAATTTCCAAAGAATGAATCACATGATATTTGCTCCAAGGTTGATAAATTGATTCTTTTATCACTGCTTGGTTCGGCAAAATTTCATAAAGCAAATTTGGCATGAGCCCAAACAGGATACACAGCATGCTGGTTATCGCCATCGCAATCTTCATGTTTAACGGGATTCGTTTTACTTTGATAGCGCGCTTGTTTAAAAAAGCATAGTAACCCATTTTTAAGCCTATTGATAAAAAGGTTCCAATTGAAGCCAGATTTAAAATTTTAACTACAGGGTCTAAATGCAAAAGATGTGCTGCTTCAACAATCATTGATTTACTTATAAACCCATTAAAAATTGGAGCTCCAGAAATAGACAATGCCCCGACAATAAAAGACCAAAAGATAAAGGGGTACTGTCGAGCTAGGCCACCCATTTGTGATATTTTTTCTTTTCCGGTAGCGTAAATCAACGCTCCTGCTGTCATGAAAAGTAAACCCTTGTAAAGAATATGACTAAATGCATGTGCCGATGACCCATCAAGCGAAAAAGATGTGCCTATCCCAACTCCAACTATCATGTAACCAACCTGACTAATGATGTGACAAGAAAGCAGTTTTCTTACATTATTGGATAGCATTGCCAATGTGACACCATAAAGCCCCATAAAACAACCTACATAAATTAATGGATCAAACGAAGGGAAGAATTTAATTAAAGCAAAAACAGCAGCCTTGGTTGTAAATGCAGACAGATAGACATTTGCTGTTGGGGATGCATTCGGGTAGGAGTCAGGAACCCATGAATGAAAAGGGGGGGCTGCAGCGTTAATCAGAAAGCCTATCAGAATCATCAAGGTATAAGGCTCATTAACATTTGCAAAAATCACATTATCAAATTCAGAAGTTGGAAGGTTTGCAACTCCAAACATAACCATTGAACCGGAAAGCAAATGCACATAAAAGTATCTAATTCCAGAGTTCAATGATCTTGTTGTTCTATTTGCAAGTATTAAAACAACAGATCCAAGAAGCATCATTTCCCAACAGAAAACAAAATTAAGCCAATTTGAACTTGTAACAACGCCTATTGCACTTCCCGCATAAAAAACAGAAGAACAATCTTGCAGTTTATTTTTAGAATGGAAAGAATTTATGCTAGCCAGCAAGCTGATTAATATGAAAATAAAAGCAAATAAAAAATTTAGATCCTTAAGTTCGGATCCAAACAAGAAAATCATTGAAGTTAAAGGGGCAAGAATCTGAATTATTTTTGCTATTGGGGTTTCTAGGTAGTATTTTTTTGGCATTGCTGCAATTAAGGCAAACGCTATTGCAAAAGCATAAAAACAGTTTTCAAAATTTGCCATTTTAATTTAAAAGCGTTAGGACGCATGCTGATAATGTGATGATTAATATTGGTACAGTCATACCGTTAGATTCCTTTATTTTTTTTGTTTTCGACAATTCAAACCAACCTTTTATCACAATGGGTAAAAGGTAGGCAGCACTAACCATTCCAGAAATGACAAAAATTGAACTATAAATCGAACTTAATCCATTAGGCAGATAGCCTAACAGTTGAAACTTGGAGACGAATCCAATAACAGGTGGTAATCCAATTAAACCTAGAGACATTATCGTAAATGCTGAAAATGTTTTCGGAAGCATGGATCCAATGCCAGCCATTTCGCTGATTTTCTTTTTACCTGTTTCAGTCTGTATTATTCCTGCAGCCATAAATAAGACAATTTTCATAAGTGCATGTGCTAAAAAATGTAAAACAGCTGCAAGCAGACTGAAGCAGCCAGCGTAGACAATATAAGACAAATGGGCTATTGTTGAATATGCCAGTCTTTTTTTCAGATTGTCTTCGCCACATGCACGTATTGATGCATAAATTATTGTGAATCCTGAAGAAAAGAGAACGTATTTATATATTCCAGATTGAAAAAATAAATCCAAGCCAATAACATTATGTATCACAATTAAAATAGCAAAAACTCCAGCTTTCACAACCGCAACCGCGTGCAGCAAAGCTGATACAGGAGTTGGTGCAACCATTGCTTTTGGAAGCCAACCATGCAAAGGAAAGATAGCAGCTTTAACTGATGAACCAAGCAGTAATGCTGCCATTGTTATTTTCTGCAGATTGCTTGGAACCATTTGCAACATTCCATTTGCATATTGGAAATTCATATTGCCTGAATATTTCCATATTATCACTATTCCCAACATCATCAGAGAGGCACCACCCAATGTGTAGTACAGATATAATCTTGCTGATTTTTTTGCCTCTTGGTTTTCTTTATGGCCAACAAGAGGCCAGGTTGCCATTGTTAACAATTCATAAAAAATAAATAAACTTAACAAGTTTGCAGAAACAGAAATGCCAATTGCGCTACTAACGGCTAGTGTAAATAATGATAAAAATCTTGTTGATTTTTTTAGAGAGTTTTTTTGAATATATGACAATGTGTAAAAGGCAGCAAACAACCAAAGAATCGAAGCCACGTATAAAAAGAGTGTTGCAACCATATTGGGGCTATCCACAACAGCCAAACTAAGTCCATTTCCAAAATCAGCAATTTTAATTTCGTTTACAAGTGAGTCTTTTTGATATGTAATGTTTTGTAGCAAAACTAAAAAAGGAGCAGTTATGAATATCATGTTACGGAACGTATGTTTATTTTTGCTGAGAGCAATACATAAGCTTGCTGCAAATCCCGTTAAAACCATCAAGATCATTTCGTTCATGCTAAACCTTCCAGAGCACTGATCAGCTTAGGTAAAAAGATTCCAAAAATAATCACCAAAGAGCAATTAAAGACAATTGGGAAATAGATTGTTTTAGGTATTAAGGATTTTAATTTTTTTGTATATTTAGTAAACACAATATTTTCGAGAATTTTTAAAAAATATCCAGCCGTTAAGAGGCTTGATAATAAAATGACAGCAACAATGAAAAAATTGTTTTTCTCCAAACTGCTAACCACAAGGTAGTATTTTGCAAAAAATCCTGCAAAGGGAGGGATTCCAGCAAGTGAAAATCCGCAAATTATAAAAACCCAAGACAGAATTGGTGATTTTTGAAAGGTCGACTTCAGTTCATCAATTGTTTTTATGTTAGCAAAGTGTTCTAGCGCACCAACAGAACAGAAAAGACTAAACTTGACAACACTGTGAGCAATTATCTGGATAAGCGTTCCTTTAACATCCAAGATGCCTATTCCGATCGCCACAAGACCCAGTTGAGCAATACTTGAGTATGCTAATATTTTTTTTAATTTAGCTTGCTTGACAGCCATCAAACTTCCATAAATGACAGCGCCTGCACCCATCAACGGTAAAAAGAATTCAAAAGCAATCCAGTTTATTTGATTCTGGTGTAATTGCAACGCAATTTTAAACAAGATAATTGCAGGTGCTTTTGTAACTATTGCAGGTATGACCCCCAGTGTTTTCGTTGGACTATTTCCATATGCATCAGGTAACCAAAAATGAAATGGAGTTAAGGCCATTTTGATTAGTAGGGAGGTGATTATCAATGCAAACCCAGAAGATATTGACTGACCAGGGTTCGGTAAGGTGGATATTTGAGCCAGGTTGAGCGTTCCAGAAGCACCGTAAACCAGTCCTGTCCCCAGTAAAAAAATAACTCCAGCCACACCAGCAGCTAAAAGATAATTAAAAGTAGCAAAAGCCCCCTCTTTTGTTCTGTAGCCCATAATTGCAAATGCACAAATTGAAGATAACTCCAACCATACGTAAATATTAAATAAATCTCCACTCAAGGAGATTGCCTGTAATGCGCCCAGCAAAAATAACGTCAATGCAAAAAACAAGTTATTGTTTTGTTTTGATTTGGAAGGTATGGCCCCAGCATACATCAATCCAAAAAAACCTATCATCGATACAAGACAAACAAATGTCAGCCCAATAGGTTCGGCAAAAAACTCTATGCCGTAAGGTGGTGTCCAGCCGCCTAGACCGAAAGAGCCTTTGGCTAATAAATTATTAACAAAATTACCTTGAAAACAAAGTGCAAAATTTATGAGAGCAAATGTTATAGCAATTTTTTTTGCAGTTATTTTCTTATTGGCTAAGATGCAAAATACTGCACCAACGAAAAAAGATAAAGGAATTGCAAAAATCATAATTTTGATTTTTCCTTTTCAAGTATTACGCTCTCTTTCGAACTCCGATAGCCTTTGTTGATTTTGATTAGTAACGAGAGGGCAACAGCAGTAAACGCAACACCTACCACTATTGCAGTCAACATTAAAACGTGAGGAAGGGGCGCTATGTAGCCTGTCTCTCCTTTTGGATCTATGGGTATTCTTCCATCATTTAGGTAAGCCAGATTTATAAAAAATAAAATTGCCGAACTTTGCATGATGTTTATACCAATAATTTTTTTAAAAAGATTATCTTGAGACAGAACACCCCATAAGCCTAAAATCAACAACGCACAATTTGCAATGTATGGAAATTTACTCACAAGTTCCATTTATTAGTTTTTTTCTCCTAGTATGTCAAACATTAAAACCATTGTCCCGGCCACACACAAGGTGACACCAATCTCAATAAACATAATCCCCCAATAGTGATTCATTGATGAATTTAAAGCCGAAAACAACTTTGAATAATCAAGATAGTTTCCTGTTTGGAACATCGCAATTAAGCCTGTTAGTAAGTAAATTAACACACCCGTAACTGCAATCCGTAGAGCTTGTTTGTCAGTCATTATGATTAACGTGTCTTTTTCTGGAAGCGTCATTCTGCTCAAGATTACTCCAGAAGCAAGCAACGCTCCTGATTGAAAACCACCACCTGGTGATTCATGACCAAAAAATAATATATAAAAAGCAAATGTAAAAATACAAGGTATTAAAATTCTTGAGATGGCATCAACTACTAAGCTTTTTGTTGGACCTCTCATTTGATTTTTTTAGCCCCTAGTATCATTAATACAGCTAAGCCTGCTGCAAAAACCACCATAGTTTCACCCAATGTATCTACTCCTCTCCAATCTGCAAGCACAGCTGTGATTGTGTTTTTTGTATGTGTTTTTTTGTATGTTTCGCTTAAATAAACAGTGTTGATTTTTTCATGAATTGGTCCAGGTTCCCCAAAATTAGGAATATCCTTTTGAGCAAAAATAAGAACAAATCCAAAAAGTATAAGTACAGCTAGATTTTTAATTTTCATTTTTACCTGTCCTTATATGCCATATTGCTGCCACAACAATAACACTATTAACACCAGCACCTATTACTGCTTCAGTCAATCCAACATCGACAGCTCCTAAAGAAGAATACAGTATTGCCATGCAAAAAGAGAAACCACCAAGCGATATTGCCGAGACCACTAAATCTTTATTCTTTAATGCTGTTATTGCAAGTGTAAACAACACTAGGTATAGAAAAATATTTAATTCAAAGATCATTTTGATTTTTTCCAAAATTTTATATTTGAATGCTTGGCGGTTCTTCCAACAAGGTGAGCTGATGTTGGATTTGCAATGGCAATAAAAACAAGTATAAGGAATATCTTCAAGACCTGATGCCAGTCGTCTAATTGCATGGATATGCCAGCAAAAGCGAGAAAGATACCCAATGTGTCACATTTTCCACTTGCATGTAATTTGCAATAAATATCCGGCATTTTTATTATGCCAATACTGCCAATTGCCAAAAAAAATAAACCCAACCAGAGGGTTATGCTGGATAGTAATTCAACCATTACTCTCTTCCCTCATTCTTAAAAATCTTGTCAAGACTACAACACCTACAAAATTTAGCAATGCATAACCTATTGCTACATCGATAAAAAAATTGATTTCTTTATAGCTCAAACCCAACAGCAGAATTAAAACAAGAACTTTGTTGCTAAACACATTTAGACCAATCAGCCTTTCATAAGGCGATGATCCCTTCGTAAGGAGTTTTAATGGCAATATTGCCAAAATGATAATAATAATTAATTCAAGCATCTTTATATTTAAAAACTTCAGAGATTTTTTTATTCAATTCCCCAACTTTTATGAGATGGGTGAATTCTTCATTTAGCGCGTGAACTTCAAAATTATCACCAAAAACATTTAATGTAATTGTTCCAGGTGTTAATGTTATTGAGTTAGCCAGTAGTGATTTTGCTAATGGGTGTTTTAGGTTTGATTTAAAAATCATCACTTGTGGATCTAAATTATTCTTATTTGATAATATTATTTTTGCAACATGAATATTTGCAATGAATATTTGCCAGCTAAGCCAAAACATATATTTAAATAAAGATAGCCAATCTAAGTCGAAAATGTAAAATTTATCTTTAGAAACAGAAATAAACAATATCTTTTTGCACCAGTGAAAGGTAAGTATTATTGTTATTAATCCAAAATACAAATGTTTATCATCAAATGATGAAAAAATTAACCAAATTAATATCAATAGAGCCATAAATGAAAAACCTAAACGTGTATGAGTTTTCATCTAATCTACTTTATCATTAATTCATATGAAAAAACAGCAAAAAGGAATGTGGCACATTGAAAGAGAAACGGAAAAAGCTGTTTACATTGTACGAATAGATGATAATTTTAAAAAATGGTTTCCTAAAAAGGTTGTAGATGGCCCAGATGAAACAGGTCTTTTGCACGTAGAGTCTTGGTTTGTTAAAAATAACCCATTGCCAGAAATATTAGAGGAAAGGGTAGATTTGCCAAAAATGCCAGCACGGAAACCATGGAAAAAAGGGAGCTTGTCTTTTTCAAAAGCGAGTCAATATTTGCTTTGCCCAAAACAGTATTATTTCTCTTATGAGAAAAAAATTCCTACCATGGTTAGCCCGCCTTTGTATCGTGGCAGCATTGCCCATGCAGTGCTGGAATCTTTATTTAAGTGTGATTTGAATAAAGCAAAACCATCATCATACATAAAAGCACTTTTGATGGATTATTGGGATAAATACAAAGCACGTTTCGAAACATCTGCACGCAAGAAAGGCAAATGGGACGACTCTAAAAGAGACGATATCTTAGACCAGATTATTTGGGTTGTTCACAATATGACTGGCGGCAAAATAGATAAAAAATCAGTTCAATCACTGGGTCCAAATGAAACCGAATCATGTGTTTTTTCAGACGATGGTGTCTTAGGGGGGATTATTGATGCGATTTTTATTGACGAGAATAATGATGTAAAAATTGTTGATTACAAAACCGGAAAAGCAAAAAAGAATGAAATTGATTTCAATCATGAATTGCAGGGTTGGCTTTATGCTTATTTGGCTTCTGAGCGGTTTAAAAAATTACCTACCAGTGTAGAGTTTTGGTATACAGGGTCACAAGAGATTAAGGAGTTGGAATTTGACCAAGAGTCTATTGATGGCTGGATTTTAACCCTTAAAGACACTGCTGCAGAAATTAAGCAACAATCAGGATCACCAGAATCTTTATTTGAAGCAAGGCCATCCGAAAATAATTGTAAATGGTGTGATGCAAAACCTTGGTGCGAACCATATCACAGGCATATTCAAGATACACCTTGGCAGAAACAAGGCCGTTCTAAGTCTTTAAAGGGCAGTGTTGTGAATGCTCAAAAACCATCAGGCAATAGGCCAGGCGCAATTTTGATTAAAACTCAAGATGATGAGGAGGTTGTTGTGAAAGGCTGGGAGGGGTCAGGAAAGATTCTAGGATCTTTAGAGGAGGGTGTTGGTGTTTTTTGCGTCGATGTCGACATTAGACTTTCAGATTATTCTGGCAACCTTGAAGGGGTGGTCAATGACCCTTATTCAATTATTGCAAATGGTGTAATTGTTGAAACTGGTGAAAAATTGCCACACATTGCTACATTACAATAGGAAGGAATGACATTTTTAACAGATACACTTGCTAATATTAAGAATTTTCTAGTTGAGAGTGGTGGAGAGATTGCCTCGGCAGATCAAATAGAAGAAGCCTCTTTCGCCCCACAGAGATTGGATTTAAGAGATGCTACAACAGTGCATGAAGGTGGAATGATCCAAGATTTAAAAATTGCTAAATCAGACACTCAGGATTTAACCATTAGATGGTTTACTGATGGAGTTCAAAAAACTTTTTTAATAGGAACTTTTGATTTTGGAAGCAATCCAGTAACGGTTCATTATTCAATTATTGCAAGCTTGATTATTGGATTTAGAGATGGAAATTTTGAAATGTGGGGGCAGCCCAGAATTAAGGAGTTTGCATTGGTCTCAAAATCCTTATTGGGTTCTGAACTTCCAAAGGGTTTTTTAGACACTGGGGAGCAGACAGGTTATTTTGGTTCGCAAAGATATGCTGCAGTCATGAGAGCGAGGCAAGAAAGACACAAGTTGGAGTCAGATCATCTTTACGAATGGGCAGAAGAGAAAAAGTATAAAGAAAAAATTTTGGTTGATGGATCTTTAGCACATCTTCCCAAACCTATCCCTTGTGCTGTTGGATTGTGTAAAGATAACCACCCTTTGTTTTTTACGCCAGAAACACAACGTAACATTCTCAGTCTCGGCTACTCTGAAAGAAGTGCGTTGTTTTCGTATTCAACACCACAAAAAGATGAAATAACAAGTTGGTTTTTGAGGATCAGACAACCTCGTGCGCATTCAGCTAATTTTGGTTTAATTAGACCGGAAGTGTATGAAGGAATGCCTCTTGATCCTGGAAGCGTAGATGAGGTTTCGAGGTTGGTTTTTAGTTTAAGAAATCCGGTTTCTTACCCAAGTCCAAAATGGGAAAGATTAGTTCACCCTTTGAAGGTTTGTACTGATTTTTTAACAAATCATTTACCCAAGGCCGAAACAATTAAATGGTTTTTACATGGAGCGATAGTAACCTAAAATAGTAAGGATGGTATTATGAAAAAGAATTTTCACTTTGCAGAAGAAAAATTTAATGAATATGTAAATCTTGAATGGGGTTTTGTGGGAAAGGGAGCAAGTACTGAAAAACACCCCAATACTTCTTCTTATTTTCATTTTTGGCTTTCAAGAAAAGAACAAAATCTCGAATTAGGAAACATTGTTGCTGCCGTGAGAGATGATGGACATATAACATTTGGGACTGTAGTTGATTTACGTTCAACTATGGATATGCCGAATTTCCTTTCCGATTACATATCGCATGATTTTGGCAAGCCAGATCAATCACTACCAACAGATGTTTCAGAGGTTCTTGTTGCAAAGGCAAACATTATTGGATCAACAGATGATAAAGCAAGGCCTGTTACTCGAGCTAATATTTTCTACGCAAATCCTGCTGGGGTTAGAAGAGCCTTCAATATGGAGGGGTATATTGAGGATAGAGGGGTGCCTATAGGTGTTATTAAGAATGGAGATGGACAACTCACACCTATTTATGTTGATATTGAATTTCTTTTAGGTCCAGAAGGAGCACATTTTAATATTAGTGGAATTTCTGGTTTAGCCACAAAGACTAGCTTGGTGGAATTTATGCTCAAATCCGTACAAACTTTTTTTCAGAGAAATGATGAATACAAGAAAAAAAGAATAGGGGTAGTTTTGTTCAACGTGAAAGGTAAGGATTTATTATTTTTGGATAAAGCAAACCCTGAGCTTCAGGAGCAAAGTGCACAAGGGGAGTTTTATAGAAATATATATAAAGAACTCAATGTTCCTCCAGAGCCGTTTGATCAATTGCGCATTTTTGCACCGTATTCTTCAACAACATCATCAAAAGTAAACAGCTTGAGACAAGATGGTTCAGTGGAGTATTTTGTTTGGGATATACCTGAATTAAGAAAATACTTGCCAGAACTTTTTGATGATGATGATTGGGATGACAACGTTCAAGCTGCATATGAAGACATGCTTGATATAGTTGATAAAGATGACACAATAAAAGAGTTTCCAGATCTTGTTGATTTTTTGGTTGAGGAACGAAGAGTGATGAGAGACCGAGAACATTGGCACGGACATAAGAGAACTACTTTTTTTAAACTAGTTCAAAACTTAGTCACACTTCCTGAACTTTTTAAGGGTTTGGTTAATTCAAGAGATATTCCAGAAAAACCACAAGATATACCATTGGATGAGTTTAAGACAGGAGACATATATGTTATTGATATTCAGGCCTTGAATGACAGGGGTCAACAAATGGTTTTCGAAAGGGTTTTAAAAAGGTTATTTGAGTTGGTTGAAATGAAAACCGAAGAAGAGGGACTCGATAATATTATTGTATTTGTAGATGAGTTGAATAAATTTGCTCCATCTGATAAAAGCACAACATTAAAGGAATCCATTATCCATGCTACTGCTAGAGGAAGGTCACTAGGGCTAACTTTCTTTGGTGCTGAACAGTTTGCTTCGATGATTGATAAGCAGGTTACAGATAATAGTTCAACTATATGTTATGGAAGATCTGGACCGACTGAATTGGGACTTCCGGAATATTCTTATCTTCCAGATGAGGTTAAGAAAAAAATGGCAATATTCCCAAAAGGAACCTTACTGTTAAAACATGCTCGTTATAGCCAACCTGTAATTATGCAATTTCCATACCCCCCATGTGTTCCTGGGGATATGTATTTGCAGTCACAAGAAGAGATTGATAGAGGGAGAAAGAGAGCTCCAAAAGCAGCAGACTGGAAAAAGAAAGGAGATGTCAAATTTAAGTTCTAATGTTTTATCAATCTGATTATTTTGAAGCCAATCAAGACGATAATTGTTTAATTATCACTATAAACACTAAAGGCAATCCATTAAATAATTTGTCAGATGCTTTTTCTGATAGTTTTAAAGAGTGTACTTTGCTTGCTGCGAAAAATGAAACCCTGAAAGCAATAATAGTAACAGGTAGGGGGCCAATGTTTTCTGCCGGTGCATACCTGCCTGAGCTGATGGCTCAAGATACAGCTGGTGCTTCCCGCTTAGCCAAAAAAGGGAATAGCATATGGAGCTTAATGGAATCTGTACCTCTTGTCACTTTGGCAGCAGTAAATGGAATGTGTTTTGGAGGAGGGTTAGAGCTTGCTCTTTGTTGTGACTTTAGGATAGCTAGCTCAAGAGCGAAATTTGGTCAAACTGAAGTTAACTTAGGTCTTATACCTGGATGGGGCGGTGGTCAAAGGCTGGTTAGCCTTTTGGGCAGAACAAGAGCTTTAGATTTAGTTTTAAGCGGTCGTTTGTTTAGAGCTGACGAAGCGTTTGAAATGGGCTTGATTCAAAAAGTGTCAAAGCCAAAAGAGTTAATCGATGATGCAAAAGAGTTTTTAAAACCATATCTTGTTAAAAACAAACAAACGATTGCATTGGCGAAACAGTCTTTAGGTTTACATTTAGAAATGCCTCAAAAAGATGCCTTGGTCAGGGAGGCAGATTTATTTGCAGAATCTTGGTCTTTGGAAACAACAAAAAAAACTATTGGTGATTTTCAGAATAAAAACCTCGATCAGAAAAAATAGTTTTTTTTAATTATGTTTAATGACGGTTTAATCAAGGTTCTTTTCCTCCTGCTTTCTGGAGGGATTATTGCTTACTTAGGCGATATAGCAGGAAGAAAATATTCAAAAAGTAAAAAAAGATTATTAGGTTTAAGGCCTAAATATGCATCTGCAATATGGGCAGGAATGATTGGGTTTTTAGTTTCAGCTTTTATTTATGGGCTACTATCTTTTGTTAGCAGTGATTTTCAAGATGCTGTTTTTCGAATCCAGGCAATCAAAAAAGAACTTGCAGAAAGTTCTGTACAGCTCCAGCAGATAGAAAGCACATATTCAAATTTACAGGATTCTTACAATGATCTTGAGAGAAATTTTGGAACACTGGAAACAGATTTAAATAATAGCAATAGCCAAATACAGGACTTAACACTTGTAAAAGAAAAGTTAGAAAATGAAATAATTAACTCATCCAGGCAAGCAGAGACTTTAAATGCACAAATAGAAACCCTGAGAGAGCAGGGACTCTATTTAAATGAAGAACTTTCCGTGAAAGAAAAACAAGTTTTAAGTTTAAAAGATGAAGAAAAAAAATTAAACAACAGCATTTCCGAATTAAGTATTAATTTGCAACAAACAGAAAATGAATTACTTGAAAAAAATAAACAATTAGACGATCTTCAAAAAGATTTGTTACAGGTAACAGCAGCTCTAAACGATGCAGAATTCCGAGCCTCTGAGGGCACTTTGGTTTTAGTTAAGGGCCAAGAGTTAAAAAGACTAATGGTACCTGAAGATTTAGACCCCCTTCTACTAGGTGATTTTTTAAGAAGCAGTTTTCAAAAAATGATTTTCGATACCGAAAGCCTAGGTGTTAGTTTCGCATTTGAAACTGCGGAAACTCTTTCTTTGAGAGCTTTGGATTCAAAGAAATCTGGAAATTATTTTTTAAGAATATCTGTGCTTTCAAATGTTTTTGTGGGAGATGCAGTCAAGGTGGTATTTGAATGGGTGCCTTCCGGCATTATTTTTACAGAGGGTGAAATTTTAGTAGAAAGATTCTTCGAAGACACCACTTTGGTCGAGAATAATTATTTATTTTTGCAATCTTTAATTACGCTGGTTGAAGAAATCGCTAAAGCAAAAGGTATTTTTCCTGATGTGAAAACTCAAAAAAGGGTTTTCTACCCAACCTGGAAGCTTACAAATAGAGCAGAAGAAATGGTTGGTTTTGAGAATGGTGCTTTAGCATCAATTCAAATAACTAAAGATATTTACAATTTCGAATCTATGTCTAAAATAGAAGTCATAATTCAGGGAAAATAATGTTCAAACACATCACAACACCTATTTTTTATCCAAATGCAAATCCCCATCTTGGGCATGCATACACTAGTATTTTTGCTGATGTTTTTTGTAGGTACATTAGGCTTAGCGACAAAAAGGTTTTAATGACAACAGGAACTGATGAGCATGCTGAAAAAATTGAAAAAATAGCTATGACTGAAAATTTAACAGCAAAAGATTTTGTAAAAAAAATGCGTCCTAAGTGGCATCAGCTTATGCACCATTTAAATATTGGTGATCATCAATTTATTCATACAGACGATTCAGAACACCATAAAGATGTTCAGAGGCTTTTTTTGAGATTAAAAGAAAAAAATCAAGTTAAAAAAGGAGTCTATGAGGGTTGGTACAATGTTCGAGAGGCCAGATTTGTTCCTGAGCTAGAAGCAAAAAAAAGTAATTATTTAGATCCAGATACTGGTGACGATTTGGAAAAAGTCAAAGAGGACGCTTGGTTTTTTCCGCTTTCAAAATGGGCACCAAGAGTTGCGAGTTTTATTGAGGATAATCCTGATTTTGTTAACCCACCCGGTAGACGAAAGGAAATTCTAGCAAGATTAAATGGTGAAGTTGAGGATCTGTGTATCTCTAGGCCAAAATCAAGATTGAATTTCGCAGTTTCGATCCCCGGTGACGATGAGAATGTTTTTTATGTTTGGTTTGATGCTTTGACAACATATTTATCAGGTGTAAATTGGGATAAGGATAACCAATGGGAGGATAAATGGAGAAATTCATTCCATCTTCTTGCAAAAGATATACTTTGGTTTCATGCAGGGGTATGGCCAGCTCTGCTAATGGCCGCCGAGCTACCGTTACCGAAAGGGATGTTTGTCCATGGCTACCTTACTGTTGGAAATACCAAAATGTCAAAAAGCCTTGGGAACGTTATAGATCCTTTAAAGATTACAAAAAAAACTGGCTTACATGAAGAGGATTCTTTGAGGTTTTTTTGTCTTTACTCTGTTCCATTTGGCAGTGACGGCTCCGTTACAGTTGATCAGTTTTTTAATTTTTACAATTCATTTTTAGCAAATGAGCTGGGAAACTTAATACATCGATCATTATCAATGATTGATAGATATCTTGATTGTGTAGTCAAGCCTGTCGATGAGCTTGATAAAGCATATTTAAGTCAAAAAACAAATTGTATAAAAGAGTGGCATGCCGGGTTTGAGTCTTTAAATCCTCGCAACTCAATGGAGGCAGTTTTAGACCTGGTGCGTTGGGGACATAAGTATTTAGACGATATGCAGCCATGGAGTCTTTATAAAAATAAAAATCAAAAAGAAGTGAATGATGTTTTTTTTCACTTGTGTGATGCGATTTTAACAATCGGCAACATGCTAAACCCTTTACTGCCTGAAAGCTCAAATAGTATTTTGAAAATCTTCAACTCTCGACCAAGTATGCCAGGCAGTAATGGAAACTTTATTCCACCTGTTAAAAATTTACAATCGTTTTCACAGCTATTTCCAAGAATTGAAATCAAAAAAGATCATCATAAGGAGAATAAGATGAATGAAGAAACAGAACATATCGATATTAAAAGTTTTTTTAAAACAAAATTAAAAATAGGAACAATAACTTCTGGTAAAAAACATCCAGATGCAGATAGGCTTTTGGTATTCGAAGTAGACCTTGGAGAGGATTCAACCAGGCAGATAGTTGCTGGGTTGGCTGGTCATTACGCAGTGGATGAAATGATTGGCAAGCAAGTTGTTGTTGTCGCCAATCTTGAACCTGTAAAGTTAAGAGGAGAAATAAGTGAGGGTATGATTCTTTGCGCTGATGATGGTGGCCCAATTGCTTTACATCCCCAAAAGCAAGTTTCAAATGGTACTATAGTGAAATGAAAGTCGTCATCACAAGAAAATTACCTGGAGATGCTGAGCAAATGATTCGAAATGCATCTCATGATGTTTGGATACATGAGGATGACTGTGTTATACCAAGGGATTTGCTTTTAGAAAAGGTACAAGATGCAGATGCCCTAATTACCTTGTTGACAGACAAGGTGGATGTTGAGCTGTTAGAAAATGCTCCCAAGTTAAAAATTGTTGCAAATTATGCTGTTGGTTTCGATAACATAGATGTTGCAGCATGTCAAGAACATGGTGTTGTTTCCACAAATACACCTGATGTTTTAACCGAAGCAACTGCTGATCTCACCTGGGCCTTAATGATGTCTTGTGCTAGAAGGATTGTCGAGGGCCATAAAATGACCGAAAAAGGCCAATACAAAGGTTGGTCACCTAGCTTATTGATTGGTCAGGATTTATGGGAAGCAACACTTGGAATTTTTGGTGCTGGCAGAATTGGCAGAGCAGTTGCAAAAAGAGCGAAGGGTTTCAATATGAAAATTCTCTACACTGATGCCTTTGCATGGGAGGAGGGTGAGAATGAACTGAATGCCAAAAGGGTCGAATTTGACGAATTGTTGGCTCAAAGTGATTTTTTAAGCTTACACGCACCTCTTTTGGAATCTACAAAAAAAATTATGAATTACACATCTTTTAAAAAGATGAAAAAAAACTCAATATTAGTTAATGCTGCAAGAGGTGGTTTGGTGGATGAAGCTGATTTGTATAGAGCTCTTGTGGAAGGTGAGATTTTGGGTGCTGGTTTAGATGTGTATGATCCAGAGCCGCCAGAAAAAAACAATCCATTATTAAGTATGGATCAGGTTGTTTTGGCTCCTCATACCGGCAGTGCTTCTGTAAATTCCAGAAATGGAATGGCTCAATTGGCAGCTCAAAATGTAATTAATGTTTTACAGGGTGTTGATCCGGTTACGCCAATCAAGGTTTAAATCTTGAGAAGAATATTTGAAAAGTTTTTACTTTATCTCGCTATGCTTTTGGTGAGGGTAATTCCATTTAAGAATGGTGAAATTTTAGGCAAGCTTTATTTTGCTTTGCTGTGGCCTATGATGGTCAGTCCAAGAAAAAGAGCTATCAATAGGATGAAATTGATTTTCAGTGACCTTTCGACAGGTGAATGTGAAGTGATTTTAAAAAAAAGTTTTTACAATCTCGCCTTAACGATGGTTGAAATTTTTTATATGAATCTTCACGGTAAAGATTTTTTCAAATTAATCAAGATTGAAAAGAGTGGTTTTGAAAATATAAATTCAATTAAAAAGGGTGGCGTCATGATAACTGCACATTATGGAAATTGGGAAATTTGTGGAGCGCTCTTTAAAAGGGATCTGGATATTCCATTAATTGCAGTTGGAAGAGCACAAAGCAACAGTTTGCTTAACGACCTTGCATTGGAGACAAGGTCTAAATTCGGCATGTTGAATCTAACAAGACATTGGCGTGATCTTGCAAGGATTTCTAAAATAATGAAAAAGGGTGCTGTTGCTGGGTTGGTTTCTGACCAACATTCCGCTAATGGTGTGATTGTAGATTTTATGGGTAGACCAGCGAAGGCATTTACAGGAGCTTACAACCTTTCGCTTAAATTTAATTGTTCGGCAGTGGTCTCTGTAGTTAGAAGATCTGAATGGGGTTCTTTTAAATGGATTATTAAACCATCTGAAAAACTTGGAAAGCTCAATCAGGAAGAGGCGATTCAGCATTATTCAAACGAAATTGTTGAACTTATAATGGAAGAACCTAATCAATGGCTTTGGTTACACAACAGATGGAAGGTAGGTTAATTAAAATAAAGTTATGCTGAAACATTTTTCTTCAAGGTTTTTAATCGCAGGCCCCTGTTCGCTTGAAAGTGAAGCTGTATCTTTAAAAGTGGCTTCTAGGTTAAAAAAAATAAGTCAAAAATTTGAATTACCAATAGTTTTTAAAGGAAGTTGGGATAAAGCAAATAGAACTTCAGCAAGTTCCTACAGGGGTTTGGGCTTGGATGAGGGTTTAAAAGTTTTAAGCAAGGTTAAAGAAGATTTCAACATGCCTGTTCTTACAGATATTCATGAAACAAGCCAGGTAAAAAAAGTTTGCTCAGTTGTAGATGTTGTTCAAGTTCCTGCTTTTCTTTGTAGGCAAACAGATCTTCTATTGGAATGCGGCAAGTGTGCTCAGGTTGTAAATGTGAAGAAAGGGCAGTTTATGCATCCCGAGGATATGAAATATGCGATTGATAAAGTCAAGCATGGTGGAGATGCTGAGGTTTTGCTATGCGAGCGGGGCTCTTCTTTCGGATATAAGAATCTTGTTGTTGACATGAGGTCAATTGCAATCATGAAACAATACGCTAAGGTTGTTTTTGATGCAACCCATTCCGTCCAACTTCCGGGAGGAGGGGATGGAAAGAGTTCCGGTGAAAGGCATTTTGTTGAACCTTTAGCTAAAGCAGCTTTGGCTGCTGGGTCAATAGGTCTTTTCCTGGAAACACATCCAGATCCAAACAACGCAATGAGTGATGGCCCCAATATGATCCCATTAAATGAGTTAGAGGGGCTTGTTGAAAGACTGTTGCCTTATTGGGAAAAGTAATTGATTTAGATTTATTTAGAAAAAAGATAGGTCAAGCAATTCAACATCCTTGCTAATGTAGTGATTTTCCATCTTTTCATTAGATGAATAATCTGTGCTAAGGTATTTTTTATTGCAGTCGCAAAAAATTGTACAAATAACACCATCAAAATTTTGTTCTTCAGCTAGTTTAATTGCTCCAATAAGATTTGCTCCGGAAGAGATTCCAACACCTAATCCTAATTTTTTAAATATCATTTGAGACATAATTATTGCATCCCCATCCCATACATCGATTATCTCATCTAACCATTTCAGATTGACAATTTCAGGTATAAATTCATCACTAATTCCCTGAATTCTATGTTTTCCATTTTTATGCCCGGTTTTAAGCGTAGGAGAGTTTGCTGGCTCAAGAGGATTGATGGATATATTGCTTATATTTTCTGTTAAGTATTTGCCAACACCCATCACAGTACCGCCAGTTCCCACACCAGCGACAAAGCCAGTTGGTGTATTGCCTACTTTATGCATTTGTTCCAATATTTCTGGGCCCGTAGTTAAATAATGAGCCTCAATGTTTGCCTTATTTGAAAATTGCTTTGGTAAAAAAACATTATTTTTTTTATTTGCATATTTTTCTGTTAGTGCTATACTTCCCAGAAAGCCACCCTCCTCCCTTGAAACAGGAATAATTTCAGCACCATAACTTTTGATTCTTTGAATCCTTTCTTTGCTCATCCAGTCAGGCATGTATATCTTTACTTTATGACCTAGTTGATTTCCGATTCCAGAAAAAGAGATCCCAGTGTTTCCACTCGTTGCCTCTGCAATTACGGATTCAGAATCGATTTCATTTTTTTTATATGCTTGTTCGATGATGTGTATAGCCATTCTGTCCTTGATGCTACCTGTAAGATTCAAAGCTTCAAACTTAGCCCAAACACTTAAAGGTTTGTTTTTATACTTTAGCCTCACCCTTAATAATGGTGTTTTTCCAATTTTTTTCTTAATCGAAGAAATTTTGGATTTTGTTTTTATGTTTTTTATCATTTCGAATCAAGTTCCTATCAGTTCCAAAAACCCTTTCTTTCTTCACTAAATAGCACTTCCTTGCCTCTTTTGGAATCATCAATTTTACCTTCTGCAAAAATCCTCAAACCATTCACCCAAACCATCTCAGGCCAACCAGTTACTTTTTGACCATCCCAAGGTGACCAGGCACATTTGGTAATTTGATCTTTATTTTTGATTGTTTTTTCTTTATGTAGGTCAATAAGAACTAAATCAGAATGATAACCTGTTTTAATTCTCCCCTTGTGTGGAATGTTCCATAATTTAGCAGGATTAGCGGCCATGCACTCAACAACTTTTTCTAGCGATATTTTATTTTTATTAACCTGGTCCAACATTAACGCCAATGAGTTTTCGACACTCGGCATTCCCGAAGGGGATTTCGGGTATTTTTGCATTTTCTCTTCTAAGGTATGTGGAGCATGGTCTGTAGCTATAACCTGAATCACACCTTGATTCAAGCCGTCGAATAACGCTTGTTGATCCTCTCTTGTTTTTATTGAAGGATTACCTTGTACCAAGGTTTTTAACCTGGCATAATCATCCAAGGTAAACATTAGATGAGGGATGCATGCTTCGGCTGTTATGAGGTTTTGGTGATCTTTTATTATTTCTATTTCTTCCTTTGTTGACAAATGAAGTATATGCATGTTTTTCTTGGTTTTTTTTGCTAGATCTGTTATTTTTTTTGTAGATGATATTGCAGCCTTTCTGTCTCTTACCTTGGAATGCAGTGTTACATCAGATGTGGTCTCAATTTCTTTTTTAAATTTTTTAAAATTATTTTTTATTATGGTTTCATCTTCACAATGACCTGCTATGGGAAGGTTTGTTTTTGAAAAGATGCTTTCGAGAATATCCATATCTTCAACAAGCAAGTCACCTGTGCTCGAACCAAAGAATATCTTTATTCCAGGGGTTCTTGTTGCTTTTTGCAATTCTTTTAAGTTGTTATTTGTTGCACCGATGAAAAAACCGTAATTAACAAGACTGTTTTTTGATGCAGTGTTAATTTTTTGATAAAGAGCTTCATTTGAGGTAGTTGACGGAATAGTGTTCGGCATTTCTAAAAAAGTAGTTATTCCACCTTTCGCGCATCCAGAACTTCCGTAAAAAATATCCTCCTTATGCGTCATGCCAGGCTCTCTAAAGTGAACTTGATCATCGATTAACCCAGGAATAAGATGTAATCCATTTGCTTGAATTGTTTCATCGGCAATAGTGGTTTTAGCAGCATCACATGTGAGAATCTTTTCTTGATCAAACAATACATTAGTTTTCAGGGTTTCATTTTGAAGAATACAGATTGCATTTTTGATCAAAGTTCTCATTTTTTAATTCTATTGATAGTTGATAATAAAATATATCAACAAGATTAAAAATGAGTTATTTATTTTTTGATACTGAGACAACCGGATTTCCTGTAAAAGGGGCTCCATGGTCAGACGAAAAACAGCCTCACTTGGTTCAAATAGCGGCGATACTTTATGATGAAAAATTTAATGAAATTGCCAATGTCTCCGAAATCATTTATCCTGAAGCCCTCATTTTTGGACAAGAGCAATCATGGATTATTCCAGAATCAGCAGCAAAAATACACCGTATAACACAAGCAAGAGCTGTTGAGCATGGTAAAAACATTCATAAAGTTTTAAATCAGTTTGACGAAATGTTGCAATCATCCAAGATGTTAATTGCCCATAATATTGACTTTGATTTAAAGATTTTAAAAATTGCATATACGAGAATCGGATTAGATTTGAATTTGCCAGAAAATTTGTTTTGCACAATGAAATCAACTACTGATATTTGTAAAATTCCAAATAATCGAGGGTGGGGAGGGTATAAATGGCCCAATCTTTCTGAGTTACACACGTTTCTCTTCAGTGAATCTTTTGATGGTGCTCATGATGCACTTGTGGATGTTAAGGCAACTGCAAGATGTTTTATTGAATTGAAAAACAGATCTTTATTTTGATTTTTTAGCTTTAGTTTTGTTTTTGATTGCAGCCTTGCATAACCCTTTAAATAAAGGATTTGGCTTTAATGGCCTGCTTGTGAATTCAGGATGGAATTGACTTGCTATCATAAATGGATGATTTGTGATTTCAGCGATTTCAACAAGGAACCCATCTGGTGAAAGACCACTAAAAACCATCCCTTCTTCTTCAAGTTGATTTTTCCAGTTGTTGTTTACTTCCCATCTATGTCTATGCCTTTCATTGACAGTTTTTTGTTTGTAGAGAAGTCTTGCCAAAGTGTTGTCTTTTATGCAAGCAGGATAATCACCAAGTCGCATTGTCCCGCCTTTATACCTGATTCTTTCCTGTTCTTCCAATAAATCTATAACTGGAAAAGGCGTTTTTAAATCTGCCTCTGTGCTATTTGCATCTTTTAGATTGCAAACATTTCTTGCAAATTCAATTACCATCACCTGTAAACCTAAACATAATCCAAGATATGGCACATTGTTTTCTCTGCACCATTGAACAGTTTGCACCTTGCCCTCCATTCCGCGGCTATCAAAACCACCAGGAACAACAACTCCATCAAGGTTGCTCAACGTTGCATCAGCATCATTTTGATTTTTTATTGATGATGAGTTGATCCATTTAATTTTTACTCTGTGGTTTTGCGAAGCGGCAGCATGAACAAGTGCTTGGTATACGGATTTATATGCATCCTCTAGGGTTACATATTTTCCTACAATTCCTATTTCCAATTCTTTTTCTGCAGCAACTACAGTTTCAACATAATCTGCCCATTTTTCGAGATCAGGTTTTCTTTTTTCAAGCCCCAAACAATCTTCTAATATTTGCGGAAGCCCTTCCCCTTCAAAAAGTAAAGGTATCCTGTAAATACTATCTGTATCTATGCCTTGAATAACTGCTTTTTTTGGAACATCGCAAAACAAGGCAATTTTCTCTCGAACAGAGTCATTGATTGGTTTTGTTGTGCGCGTGATAATAATATCTGGTTGTATTCCAGCACCTCTTAACTCTCTTACTGTTTGTTGCGTTAATTTTGTTTTGATTTCGCCAGCTGTTTCGACATAAGGTAGGTAAGAAAGATGAATGTATGTTACATTTTCACTTCCTTCATCTTTTTTAAATTGTCTTATTGCTTCCAAAAAAGCAGAGCTTTCTATGTCTCCCACGGTGCCTCCAAGCTCCACCAGAAGAACTTCATGACCCTTTCCTGCTTCTTTGATTAAAGATTTAATTTCATTAATTACATGCGGTATGACCTGGACTGTAGCGCCTAAATACTCGCCACGCCTTTCCTTTTCGAGAACTCTTTTGTAAACTCTGCCTGCTGTTATGTTATTTTTTTGTTCTAAGTTTATGTCTAGAAATCTTTCATAATGTCCAAGATCTAGATCTGTTTCAGCCCCATCTTTTGTGACGTAAACCTCTCCATGCTGATAAGGACTCATTGTTCCTGCATCAACGTTGAGGTATGGATCTACTTTAACAACAGAAACATCCCATTTTCTAGCTTTTAAAAGTGAGCCTATTGTCGCTGATGTTATACCCTTTCCTAGAGCAGATAAATTACCACCAGTTATAAATATATATTTCATTTTTTAAGTTTTCTTTTTGCCTCTTCCCAGTCATCCAAGAACGCTTTTAGTCCAAGATCGTTTAAAGGATGCTTCAGAGCTTTCTGCAGAAGGGAGTAAGGACATGTTGCAATATGGGCACCCACTTTTGCAGATTCTTCCAAATGTTGAGGCGACCTTAAACTTGCAGAAATGATCTTGCAATCAAGTCCGTTTTCTTCTACATAATTTACACAATCTTCCACTAGCCCAATTCCATCTGAGCCAATGTCATCTAGCCTGCCAACGAATGGAGATATATAGTTAGCACCTGCTTCAGCTGCTAATATTCCTTGGTTCAGTGAGAATATGAGTGTCGCATTGGTTGGAATACCCAATTTTCTTAATGTGGATAATGCCTTCAAGCCTTCTTCAGTTGTTGCTACCTTTACAACAACATTGTTTCCCCACTCTCTGTATTTTTTACCTTGTTCAACAATAATCTCAGCATCATCTTTTAGAGTCTCTACAGAAACATGTCTATTCCCCATTATTGCTAAAACTTCCGAAACAGCTTCCTGGTAATCTCTTCCAGTTTTTGCTATTATGCTTGGATTGGTGGTTACTCCACGCAAAATACCCCATTTGTCTATTTCCTTAATTTGGTTTATATCTGCAGTATCTAAATAAAAATCCATGATTAACTCCTTCTTTTAATTGATTTTTTGGCACATTTGATAATGTCATCAACAGTTAAACCCATTAATTCCATTAACTCTTCTGGCTTTCCGGATTGACCATATTTGTCTTTCACACCTACATTTTCAATTGGAATTGGATGCTTGCTTATCAAGCATTCTGAAATTGCACCACCCAGGCCGCCAATTACAGAATGATCTTCAACAGTCACCGCACATCCACATAATTTAGCTTTAGCAACAACAAGTTCTTCATCTAAAGGTTTGATTGTATGCATGTCAATCACAGTTGCATGAATCCCTTCTTCAGAAAGCTTTTCCGCTGCCTCAAGTGATCTTGCGACCATGATGCCACAGGCAAAAATAACAACATCATCACCCTCTTTGTGGACAACCCCTTTTCCTATCTTTAGTTCTTCAATTTTGTCTTCGTACAATCTAGGCACTTTGTTTCGAGTTGTTCGCATGTAAGACGGACTTGGATATTCTGATAATTGAATTGTTAACTCTTCAGCAGATAGGTCATCAGCAGGGTGTATTACTGTCATGTTTGGTAATGATCTGAATATAGCCAAATCTTCAACAGATTGCGCAGAGCTTCCGTCTTCACCTGTATGCATTCCACCATGACTGCCGCATAGATGCACATTCAATTCAGGACGACAAACTCCGTTTCTCATTTGTTCGAAAGCTCTTTCACTAAATATTGCAAAAGTGCTTGCAAACGGAATGTAACCAGAGGAAGCAAGTCCAGCTGCAACTAAAACCATATTTTGCTCAGATATACCAACACAAAATGTTCTTTCTGGATGTTCTTTTCTGAACCAACAGCTTTTTGTTGATTTTCCTAAATCAGCTTCTAACACTACAACTTTTGGGTTTTTTGCCAATTTCAATAAGGCATTTCCGTAACCATCTCTTGGAGCAGCTAGAGTCATCCGTATATCTCCTTCAATGCCTGTTCCAGTTGTTCCGGATTTGCTGCAGCTCCATGAAATGCAGGGTTGTTTTCCATAAAACTAACACCCTTGCCTTTTACGGTTTTTGCTATCACTATAGCCGGTTTTCCCTTGATTGAATCTAACCAGGTAATGCTTTTTTTTATCTCATCATGGCAGTGACCATCAATTGTTTTTGTCTCCCAACCAAAAGCTTTCCATTTTGCTTCAATATTCCCCATTAACATTTGATTGTCACAAAAATCATCATTTTGTATGCCATTGTTATCTAAAAACACTTTTAGATTATCAAGATTAAAGTTTGAAGCTGACATTGCCGCTTCCCAAACTTGACCTTCTTGAATCTCTCCATCACCAAGCATCACAAAAATTGTTCTTAATGATTTCTCCATCCTGGCTGCAAGTGCACATCCGATTCCAAAAGACAAACCCATCCCCAGTGATCCAGCAGAAAAATCAACTCCTGGAGCCCATTTGCTATCAACATGTCCTTGGCATACTCCACCAAGTTGCCTGAAATTTCTTACATCATCATCATTTATGAATTCCATTTCTCTCAATATCGCATACATGCCAGGGCTTGCATGACCTTTGCTCATGATAAATCTGTCTCTGTCTTCCCATTTAGGCATCTCAGCTTGAACCTGCATTCTTTCAACATAAAGACAAACAAGCATGTCTATTGCTGACAGAGACCCTCCAGGATGTCCTGAATTAGCCCATGACGTCATTCTTAAGATGTGTTCACGGCATTTTTTAGCAACTTCGAGAGAGTTTTTTTGATTAGGGTTGTTGTTTGTTCCTGGTCCCATATTTGTAATCATTATGGGATAATATTCTAGCACCCTTAAATATTATTTAATAATATTTATCGCTATTTTCTTGTAAATGATTTTATTTTCTTAAAAACCATCTCATAACATTTTTCTTCATTGTCAAGTTCATCTTTGTTGAGTTTTGCAAGCACATAACCAGCTAAATCCGGATGATTTTTAAATTTTCCAACCCCAATTTTGATTCTTTTTATTTCTTGAGTTTTAAGACATGTGATAATGCTTTTCATTCCATTATGGCCACCAGCGCTTCCCTTTTCGCGAGCTTTAACAAGCCCAATATCAAAATTAATGTCGTCTAAAAGAATAATAATGTTTTCAGTATCTATTTTTAAATAGTTTTTTATTTTTAAAATCGCAGATCCCGAAAGATTCATGAATGTTAACGGTTTGAACAAGATGACATTATCTTTTTTGCACCATAACCCATTGACCCTTTTTAAACCAAGAAACCCATGTTTAAATTTCTGCCATTCTGGATACTGGTTTTCCTCTCTGAATGCATCAATTGCACGCCAGCCTGCATTGTGTCTTGTGTTCTGATATTTGTCTCCAGGGTTACCAAGAGCAACAACAAGAAACTTCACTGTCGACAGATTACTGTATTGCCATGCTGGGCGATTTCAATTCCGTCTGGAATCTTTAAATCTTTTATTCGAAGTTTATCACCCTCTTCCAAGCCAGTTGTTGAAAATGGAATAGTTCCAGGCATCTTTCCTGCAGGTCCAGTTATCTTGATTGCTTTAACTTCCATATAGAAACCCTTTGATCTTTGAAGATCCCATTCCCCAGAAGGCACCAAGAATACTTTTTTGGTTATCTGCTCTTCAGGTTTCACTGACCACAAGTCAATATGCTGTAGTGTTCCATCAAAATAATGATTTTGTATCTCATTGAAGACTGCAGTGCCTTTCTTTTTTCCATCCAATTCAACCTCTACAACCTGGTTGGACTTGTACATCTTTTTCAAGACAGCCATTACTTTTTTCTTGTCAGCTTCAAATGCAACAGGCTCTGCACCTTTTCCATAAAGAACACCAGGGACAGATCCTTCTCTTCTCATTTTCCTTAAAGCGGATTTTCCGCTTTCTTTTCTGGATTTGATTGCTAGTACGTTACTCATGACTATCTCCTCAAACCAAGGCTCTTGATTAGTTTTTGGTACCTGTCAACATCCTTTCTCTTAAGGTAGTCAAGCAGATCTCTTCTTCTCTGAATCAAAGCCAAGAAGCCTCTTTTCCCATGGTTGTCCTTACGGTTGTCCTTAAGATGCTCCGTAAGTTGGTTGATTCTGTAAGTCAAGAGAGCAACCTGCACCTCAGGACTTCCCGTATCACCTTTTTTGATTGCAAAGTCTTTGATAATCTTAGACTTTATTTTTGCTTCAATGCTCATAAATTTCCTCCATTGCCACGATGTAACTCGGTTTGAACCCAGTAGTAACGTAGCTCCTCTGTGTTCAGCAATTCTACCTTTTGTTGTGTGTTTTTTGGTTGGCAAGTGATTTGTTTGAGAAAATATGGCTTGTTTTGGGCAGATAACTTAGTCTTGTCAGCTTTTTCGGCAGGTTTCTATATCTCTGCTGATTTGGGCTTTCAGCTCATCGATATTTTCAAATTTTTTCTCTTCCCTTATCTTTTTTGCCAAAAAGATCTTCACATCTTTGCCATAGATGATCTGGTCAAAATCCAGAATGTGTACCTCAAGCCAAACATCCCCTTCACCAAATGTTTTTCTTGTGCCGTAATTTATTGCCGCCCTGTATGCCTTTTCGTCAATCTGTATCTTTCCGCAATAGACACCATGGCCAGGCTCTTGCTTATCCCCGGATATCTTGATGTTTGCAGTTGGAAAACCAACCCCGCCACCCCTTCCGGAACCCTTTGCAACCGTTCCGCTTATGGAGTATTCACTTCCCAGCAATTCATTGGCTTTCCCGATTTCTCCTTTTGAGATCTTTTCCCTTATGAGTGTGCTGCTTATCTTGGTGTTGCCATCTGTGATATCACCCAAAACATCAATGGAGATGCCATTCCCGTCACACCATTTCTTCAGTTCACCTGTGTCTCCAGTCCGGTTCTTGCCAAAACGGAAATCCTCACCGACTGCGAGGTGGGACACCTCTATCTTTTCAAGGATGCTGGCAATGAATTCACTGTGGTTGAGGTTGGCCAGCCGGTCATTGAAATCGACAATCCAGATGTCTGTAAGGTCTATATCCGCCAACGACTGGATCTTTTCATCCATGGATGTCAGGCACCTGAATTCGGAGTTCATGAAAAACGCTTTTGGGTGGGGTTCGAATGTTATCAGCAGTGACTTTTTCGAATTGTCGGCAAGGTTCTGGATGATTTCCTTGTGACCCTTGTGTATCCCATCATATGAGCCGATCGTCACAGCATAAGGGCCTTCATTTGGAGTTTCGTTGCTGTTCCAGATTTTCATTATGATTTATTCTAGTTAAAAAAATAGCCCCTACATGTACACGCATTACACGGGTCCGTACGTGCGCGTTAGAATTTCGACAAGCATGAATTGGCCCCCAAAAAGAGAAAACCTTGAGCAGGTGCTGGCCGAATGGGTTCCCTCATTCGGGTTGAGAAGGCACATGTATTCGGTCGAGGTTGCCGTTCGCGGATATGCCGAAAGGCACAATGAGGACCCTGACAGCTGGGGGGCTGTTGCCCTATTCCATGATCTGGACTATGAGAAATACCCCACAGAGTCAGACCATCCATACAGGGCAGTCGATTTCCTCAAGGGGCAAGGTTGGCCGGATTGGGCATTAAGGGCGATACTGTCACATGCGGACTACACCGACACACCTAGGGAGAGCATGCTGGAGAAGGTCCTGTATGCCTGCGATGAGATTACGGGCCTGATTGTCGCAACAGCCTTGGTTAGGCCTGACCAGGACATCAAGAGCGTTAAGGTCAAGAGCGTGAAGAAGAAATGGAAGCAGAAGTCTTTCGCTGCAGGCGTCAACCGCGATGATGTCATCAAAGGCTGTGAGGATCTCGGTGTCGAACTGTGGGAACATGTTGGCTTTGTCCTGGAATGCATGCAGTCTGCATCAGTGCTTTTGGAGTTGGACGGAAATGAACCTGATAGTTAGGCAGGTATTGGAGCTCTTGCTCATTGTGGCATTGTTTCATGTGTCAAAATCAAGCGGAACGACAAATGGCCTATTGGGAATGATGGTCGGTCTTTGCCTGGGCTATTCCGTCTATTTGGGTTTGCAGAGCGGTGATTCAAGCATGTTCAAGCTTAAGAAGTCCTCCCTGAAGCTTTTCCCCCTGTTTTTTGCAATTTTGGGCTTTTTTCTAGGTTTTTTTTAGATTTCAGGGGTATACAGAGGGGAAAAATGCATTTGCCCCTTGACAAACCGTATTTTCTTAGGCACAATACTTATATCTTAATTACCTCTGGAGGGTTAAATTTATGACATATTCACACGATAACGCTAAAGGAACTTGGTACCTACACGGTAAGCAGGTTAATCTTAAAGGCGGACGAACACAACAGATTTACTGGTTCGCAAAAAGCGAAGGCGCAAATGCATGTGACATGCCAAGCGGCTACGTAGTTACAGAGTCAGCAAGAACTGGACTTCCTCTTCTAAAGAAAGGTTAGTTTTAAGTTCACATAATTGCGGTGGTTAACACCACCGCAATAAATTCTTTTTTCATTTTTTCACTTATTTTCGGGATGTAGCGCAGCCTGGTAGCGCGCTGCGCTGGGGGTGCAGAGGTCGGAGGTTCGAATCCTCTCGTCCCGACCATTTTTTTATCTTAGGATGTACGTATTATGAAAACAATACTCATCTTTATTTTTTTTCTGACTGCAAGCAGTCTTGATCTCAAAGTTAATCTGGAATCTGCCCCAAGCCTGATTACCAAAAGTTTTACGACTCCATTAGGCGATGAGGGTCATCTATGGGAGGTTTCAGGATTACCTGCAGACGATTCAAAGCCCGTTATTTTCCTTATAGGCGGATTGAGAGGCGATGAGCCTTATTCAGTTGCTGCAATAGAGCATTTCATGATCAATCTTGACCAGGATTATAGAAATGGTGATGATGATGCTGCTGAGCTTTTGAGCAGGGTTACCTTCAGGGCTATTCCAGGATTAAACCCATCAGGCTTAAAGCTTGCTGCAGGTATTCCGGAAATGTTCCCATGGAATGGTGTTCCCTGGGATGATGATGGCGATGGGTTCAAGGACGAAGATCCACCTTTTGACCTTAATGGTGATGGGGTGATTGGTTCTGTCAGGATAGAGAAGCCTTGGGGGCAATGGAGAGAAGTGTTGCCAAAAGATGATTTAAAAATAACAAAAATGAAAAAAGCTGACTTCGTAAAAGGAGAGAAAGGTGGATGGATACTTCGCGATATTGAAGGTGACGACTCTGATGGCGATGGTTTATATGGAGAGGATGGATTGGGAGGAATCTCGTTGGACAGGAATTTTCCTTACAACTGGCAGTTCCCCTATTCCAATTCTGGCGGAGGCCCTTTTGCTGTTAGCGAAAGCGAAGTAAAGTTTGTTGTAGATGAATTGCTGGCTTCCCACGAGGTTGCATTTATTGTTAATGTTAGAGATCTAGGAGCAGGTATGGCTTATCCAATGAGTGATGAGTCTTCTGACAAAACCCCTCAAAAAGACAAGAAAATATTTGAGGCAATTGGAGAAAGATTCAAACAAAAAACACCTTATGATTCATTTTTCATGGCTAAAGATGGACCTGAATCATGGTCCAAGAAGGGAAATTTTTTGGATTGGGCTTATGCGGGTTTGGGTAGATGGTCAGTTTCTGTTGGGTTATGGGGCTTGCCAACAGAGCATGAGGAAACTGGCAAGTTAACTTTTGAAAAAGCATGGCATCAAGTTTCAGAAAAGGAGTGGTTTGACGTTGTTGGCTACCAGGATTGGACAAGCTACAAAGAGGGAGAAGATTCCTCAGGATGGCCAATTTATGGCAAAAGCAGGATTCCAGATGGTGAAACAAGATTAACAGGCATTCTCGATAGTTGGCTGAAATCTTTGGTTGGAGAATTGCCAATTCTCAATATAGCTATTGAGGAATCTGAAAGGCTCAGTTCGGAAACTGTAAAAGTTAAATTAAGAGTATGGAATAGTGGTTTGTTGAGTACAGATTCAGACATGTCATCGCGAATCAGGGAATCATCAAATGTTTGGGTCCGTTTTCCTGAAGGTGATTCAATGCTGGTTGTAGGTTTGCCGCAAATTAATTTAGGTTCACTTGCACCTGGAGAAAGCAAGTCTTGGGAGTGGGTGATCAAAGGCAGGAAGAAGATTGAAGTATCACCAACACACCCCCGATCGTTTGTCAATCCTTTAACAATTGACCCAAAGGAGATTAAATAATGAAGTTTTTTATGTATTTTTTGATTTTTACCTTGTGTGCTTTTACTCCCCCAAGAACAATCGAGCCCAAAGTCAATATTGATTTTTCAACTTACTATGATTATGAGGAGATGAGGGACATATTAATAGATTTAACAGATGCTTATCCGGAACTTTTGACCCTGGATGTTATGGGTCAAAGTCGTGAAGGCAGAGATATATGGATCGTTACCGTGAATAACCCTTCTACAGGTGAGCATTCGTCAAAGCCAGCAATGTACATTGATGCTAATACACATGGTAATGAGATACAGGGAAGTGAAATTTCAATTTTTACAATTTATTACCTGGTAACAAGGTTTAACAAGGATGAATGGGTAACAAAGTTGTTAAATGATTATTCTTTTTATATCGCTCCAACTGTTAACCCTGATAGTCGGCATAGATTTTTTCACGAACCTAATACTCCACATAGTCCAAGACAGAATATAAGGCCTTTTGACAATGATAGAGATGGTTATTTTGACGAGGATGGTCCTGAAGACCTAAATGGAGATGGTGAGATAACACAGATGAGAAGAAAAAGCATTTATGGGAATCAGGTGTCCTCAATTGATCCTAGGGCGATGGAGGGCAAGGAGTTTGATGCTTATGGTGAATGGGAGGTTTTTTGGACGGAAGGTATTGATAATGATTCTGATGGATCAATAAACGAAGATGGCCTTGGAGGTGTGGATTTAAACAGGCAGTGGCCTTGGGATTGGGCTGCAGATCACAAGCAATATGGCGCAGGACCATACATGCTTTCAGAACCAGAGGCACATATAACAGCTGCTTTTATTCGTGAACATCCAAACATTGCAGCTGTGCAAAGTTACCACAATGCAGGCAATATGATTTTGCGTCCTCCAGGTACCAAGGAGTCTTCTGAAAGAGGGTTATCTTCAAAAGATAAAAGAGTTATGGATTTTATGGCTGAGAGGGCTGAGAATTTTCTTCCTGAGTATGAGTATCTTGAGGTTTACAGTGGTCTTTATCCTGTTAATGGTGGTTTTTTTGATTGGACTTATGGTGAGTTGGGTATTTTTTCTTTCACGAATGAGCTATATAGCTTTAATCCTGACTATGATGGTGACGGTTACTCTTCACAAATAGAAAAATTGAAATGGAACGATGATGTTGCTCATGGAACATGTTTTGCTGATTGGGAACCTTACAATCATCCAGAATTAGGAGAAATTGAAATAGGGGGTTGGAAATCTTTTTGCACAAGAACACCTTTACCAGATGAACTTTTTGACATGGCGATGCAGAATACATTATTTACGCTTATGCATGCTTCATTTATGCCAAAGGTTGAATTTGGCGAAATAGATGTTGTTGAGATAGACAGAAATTTTTGGAGGGTTGATGTCCAGCTCAAAAATGTATCAGCAATGCCAACAGCTTCATCGCAGGGTGTTAGAAGTGGTTATGCTCATTCTGATAAGATTTGTTTGGAAGGTGCCGATTTGTCGGTTGCTGGGGCTAGAGAAAAGAATTTAAGGCCTGGACAAAGTCTTCTTTTCATTGCATCACAATTTGAAATTAGAGATAATTGTGTCCATATTGGGCATGTTGATTCATACAGTCAAAAATGGGTAACAATGTTTGTTGAGGGAAAGAGAAACAAGAAGGTAAATATGATTTTTTCTGCACAAAAAGCAAAATCCATTAATAGCAATTTCAATTTAAAAGATTAGTTTCATTTGTAGACAGGCAGTTCTCTGTATTTTTCAAACAGGTAATCTTGTCTTGATTTGAGGTCTACCCAATTTCCGCCAACCATGAAAGATTCAAGTCTTCCCCTGTATTCAAATGGATGATCTGTCCAAAGTGCCAAATCTGCCCTCATGCCTTTTTCGATCCTTCCTGAATAATCATCAAGCCTGAGCGCAGCTGCAGGGTTTTCAGTTATCGCCGCTAATGCATCCCCCTCGGATAAACCATTTGCCCAAGCAATGCCAGCCTTGAAACGGATCCTTTGAAGATTGTGCGAACTAAATGCAGAAAAAATAACATTAACTCCATGCTTAGTCATAATCTGACTATTTTTCAACGTTGCCCCCATTGAATCAAAACCACCCAAAAGGTTTGCTTCACTATCTATTAGCACAGAATATTGACTTTCAGCAATCTCTTCAGCCACCACCCATCCTTCCTGTACTCCTTGGAGTATCAGATCCATACCCCACTCTTTACCAATTTTTATTACATCAAGAATTGCTTTTGCATCAGAAACTGAAACAAATACAGGAATCTCTCCCTTGAAAGCTTTAAAAAGAACTTCAAGTTCTTCAAAAGGTAGAGACAGTGTATGTAGTTCGCCTATAGAGAATTTTTCGGAATTATTTATGTAAAAGTCAGCATCTTCTTTCCATTTTTTCCAAAGCTCTTTACCTTTTGATCCACCTTCCCAAGGAAGAGATATTGATTGCACATCACTACATTTTTCTGCATAGCCTGGAATTTGTTTGTTGTCTGAAAGACAAACAACCCCATTCAATCCACTTCCCCTTATCAAAGCCAAAGCCACACCACCTCTTCTTGCCAGTTTAACATGACTTGCATCAGGTTTGAAATCATCAATATTTTCCTTACCAAACCCTCTTTCTTCCTGTATACCTGATACCGAGGAGGCTGTATGCTTATGGGAGTGACCGTGACTGTGGGTAGATTCAAGATCCATGATGTCGGAGCCACTTATCGAAGGTAACCCTATTGATGTACCAATATCAAAAAATCCAATTGTTGCAATTAGTCCAAAACCATCTTTGACAATATATCCTTCTGAGTTGGTTTCTTGCCATCCAACATAACTGCTTTCAGAAATGTTTTCTATAAGGCCGTTTTTGATGAGTATTACTGCATTTGGAATTTTTTTTATGCATTTTTGAGCAGGGTTATCAGTGCATTTTTCAGTTCCAACCCATGCTTCAATGTTCTGTATGGCAATTTTTTCTTCAAACTCCATAGTTGCTGGAGAAAGCCATCCTAGGTTAAAAAAAGAACTAAACAACAGCATCAAAACATTCATTTCAAACTCCTGTCAAAAGTCCATTGTCCTGTTTCAAAATCACTCCAACCCGAGAAACCTTTGTTGATATCCCACATTATTTCACCATCTATGATTGTTGTTTCTGATATAGCTTTAATCGACAAGGGATGATGGCTCCAGATAACTAGATCAGCCATTTTTCCAGGTTTCAAGCTTCCTGTTTGTTCATGTATGTCTAACCCCCAGGCTGCATTGTATGTAAACCAATCAATAGCTTCTTCTTCTTTTATGTCCAAGCCTTTTTCGATAGCTTCATAATAGATCTGAGCTGCGCGTTGGTTAAGCCTTTGTATGTCAATCGCACTATCACTATGAATAATTACATTTACACCTTCAACGTGGGACAAGCCCGGACCAGCTGTTGTAGCATCATATGCTTCATATTTAAAACCCCACCAATCTGCCCAAATCCCAACACCCGTATTGTTTTTTGCCAAAATGTCTCTAATTTTGTAAGATTCAATGGCGTGATGAAAAACCCTTAAATGCCAATTGAATTCATGTGATAGGTCTATCATGTGCAGCAAATCATCAGCTCTATAGCAATGAACTTGAGCTAAAATTTCGCCATCCATTAGTCGCATCAAGGTTTCCATTGTTAAATCCCTTGATGGGGGGTTTGGTTCTTCTCCTTTTTGGTTATCGCTCCATTCATTCCATTCCTGTTCCCATTTTTTCCAGTTTTTTGAATATTCAACAGCATTTATCCAAACTTGTCTATTTCGATAAAGGTTACCCATTCTTGTTTGAGGACCACCCCTGTCTCCATAAACTCTTTTTGGGTTTTCCCCACACGCCATTTTTAGACCATCTTTAGCTTTCGGAAACCTCATGTCTTGTGGCGTTAACCTTGGGTGCAGCTTCAAGGTTGCAGCATGTCCACCTATGAGATTTGCAGAACCAGGAAGTACTTGGATTGTTGTTGTACCTCCAGCAACAGCCCTTTCAATAGCGATATCTTGTGGCCAAAATGCATGTATGGTCTCGATTCCAGCTGTTACAGGGTTAACCATTTCATTTCCATCACTATGTGCTGCTGGTCCAGGGTTTGCGTATACACCCATATGAGAATGGATATCAACCATACCAGGTGTTATGTATTTGTTTTGAGCATCAATAAGAGTAACATTATCATCAACCATACCAGTAAAATTTCCCTCTCCGAGAGAGTGAATAAGCCGATCTTTCAAAAGTATCCAACCTTTCTCAATAACCAATCCTTCGCCTTGGAATATTTTTGCATTTTCAATCAGTATTGGATTTGCATCATTTGCAAACCTAAGTTCGCCTCTGATTTCTTTCCAAGGGGGTTGAGCTTCAGGAATTGATTCTTTTTCTTTTGAAAAAAGATTTCCTATTCCAAGAATAACAGCTAAAAAGATTCCCATCTATATTGATTCTATTTACAATCAAACAAAACAATGACTCTTCTTTTATTTGATATTGATGGAACATTAATGCTAACTGGTTTTGCTGGAGTGGATGCTTTTGAGCACTCGGTGAAAAAAATGTATCAAAAATCACCTGGAAGTATTGATTTTTCAGGCGGTTTAGATTCAGAAAACGCAAGAGCTTGGATATCTGGTGTGGGTGAAAATCCAAGCAGTAAAGATTTAGGAATTTTTAAATCTTATGTTGAGCAAAGAATGCCTACTTCTTTGAAAAAATGTCAAGGTGATGTTTTACCCGGTGTTTTTTCTTTATTGGAGAAATTGAATGAGTTGAACATTTCTTATGGTTTGCTTACTGGCAATTGGGAAAAAACAGGGAGAATGAAATTGGATTTTTATGGATTAAATCATTTCTTCAAATGGGGTGCATGGGCAGATGATGGATCAACTCGCGAAGAATTGGTTCCTGTTGCTTTGCAGAAAGCAGAAGAAAATGGCTGGAAAAAGACGCAAAACATATGGATTATTGGTGACACTTACAGGGATGTTGAAACAGCCCATGCAAACAATGCGAAGTGTTTAGCTGTGATGACAGGATGTCATAACGATAAGATCAAGCAGAGACTCGTTAACTCCAAGCCAGATGTTCTCCTTGAAAATCTTTCTGACACAGACAGAATAATCGATTTAATTAGTTGAATTAGAATTCATCTTTGTTTCTATGTTAGCAGAGGGAGGTTTTTATGAGCGACAATCGTCATAATGAAGTTCATACAGAGAAGTTTTTTGCAGGAAGAAGAACTTATTATGTAGATGTAAAAAAAACATCTACCGGAGACAAGTATTTAAAGATTACAGAAAAGAGGAAAGAGGAAGGTCGAATCGATCGTTTTTCAGTTTTTATTTACGAAGAGGATATGAGTAAATTTATTAATGCTTTGGATGCTTGCAAGGATCATTTTGACTTGAATAAGGTTTTTGTCAAGGATGAAAACGATTCATATTAAAATTTAGAAATATTTTTAAAAGGAGGGTTGGCCGAGTGGACGAAGGCGGCGGTCTTGAAAACCGTTAGGCGGGCAAACCCTGTCTCGGGGGTTCGAATCCCTCACCCTCCGATTTGATGAACATGATTAATCTTTTAATTGTTTTTTTAAGTTTCTTGAACCCAATAGATTCTTTTCTTTCAAAAGATCAAAATATTGATGTTGACATGATTGATTTTTTGGAGCTTTATCAAGCTGACAAGAGTGACCTTAATCGATTTCATAACCTTGTTTTTAGTGATTTTTACTTAGATAGATTTGAAAATTTTCAACAAGAGTGGCAACAGAAGATGAATTTAATCGATTTTCATTCTCTTGACAGGTCTGAAAAGGTCGACTTCTTGCTTTTGAAAAATTACATCGAGCATGAGCTGGATGTTGTTAGGTTTAAAAAAGAAGAAAACAAGAAAATGAAAGATTTTTTTCCTTTCATTGATGAAATTCTTTATCTGGAGGAGCGCAGAAGGTCAATGCTTGAAGTGGATCCAAAAGAATCAGCAGAGTTGTTGATGCAGGTGCAAGATGCAATTGAAATGAAGAAGGGGGAGATGGCGGCTCTTGAAGAAAATGAAATTGACGCTGTGTTTGCAAATGAATCTGCAAAAAAACTCAATCAATTAAATAGTGTTTTGTCAGTTTGGTTTAATTATTATCATAATTTCGACCCAGAATTTGATTGGTGGGTGGAGGAGCAGTATAAAAAGACACATCAAGCTCTTGAACAGTTTTCCTCCTGGCTTAGAAGGGATATTGCGGGGCAACGAGGCAACGATGATGATCCAATAATTGGAACACCTATAGGTAGAGAGAAACTATTATCAGAGTTGTCATATGAGATGATAGCCTATTCGCCTGAAGAAATATTGGCAATTGCAGAAAATGAATTTAAATGGTGTGAAGAGCAGATGGATAAGTCGTCAAAAAAATTAGGTTTCCCCAGTAGGGATGACGCTCTTGAATATGTAAAAAATCTTTATGTTGAACCAGGAAAGCAAGACGATCTCGTTAACGCTCAAATGAAAGAGTCTTTAGATTTTTTAAAAGATCAAGATTTGGTTACTATTCCAGCTTTAGCAGAAGAGTTTTGGAGATTGGAGATGATTGACGCAAGGTCCCAAAGATATTTTCCATTTGCTTATTACAGTGGACAGAAAATGGGTGTTGCTTTTGCAACATCTGAAATGGATCACAGTTCTAAATTGCAAAGTATGAAAGGCAACAATATGCATTTTTCTCGAAATGTCACACCTCATGAACTAATCCCAGGACATCACCTTCAAAGCTTTATTGCTTCAAGAAACAACACCCATAGAGGGATGTTTTATACTCCTTTTTATATTGAAGGCTGGGCTTTGTATTGGGAGTTTAGGTATTTTGACTTAGGTTGGGCTAACAATCCTGAAGACGAGATAGGTATGCTGTTTTGGCGAATGCATAGAGCAGCCAGGATAATCACTACTATTAAATATCATTTAGGCCAAATGACAGCCAATGAAATGGTTGATTTTCTTGTGAATCGAGTTGGCCATGAAAGGAATAATGCGATTAGTGAAGTTAGAAGATACATTGATGGAAGTTATGGCCCTCTTTATCAATCTGGTTACATGTTGGGCGGCATTCAAATTAGAGAATTACACGAAGAACTTGTTGTGAGTGGGATGATGACAGAACGAGATTTTCATGATGAAATTTTAGCGATGAATTCAATTCCTATAGAGATGGTTAGGGTGTTGTTAACGGATTCGGAAATTAAGCCTAGCCATAAGCCGGTTTGGCGTTTTTATGAATAATACCCTTAGGGGGTATATGTTAATATTGAAAAATAAGGAGATTTTTTTTATGAATAAACCAATTATCAGCTTCACAGTTTTTATTTTTGCAATGTGGCAACATGCTTATGGTCAAGGACAGGTTGAACAAGGCGGCCCTTGGTGGAATTTTGCATCTATAGTTATTGCTTTATGGGCTTCAGTATGGTTGATATCAACAAAAGCTTGGAATAAGCGATCTACAAGAGCTATACCAATGCTTGAAATTTTATCTAGAAGTGTTTTAGCAATTGTTTTTGTTAAGCATGGAATAGGTAAGGTTCTCTCTGGGCCTGGATCATCCGATAGTCAAGAAACGATGTTTCTTATAGGTTTGATCGAGGTTGGAGGAGCATTGACAATGTTGATTGGCCCAAGAGACTTGAGAATGCTTGGAAGCTTAGGTCTTTCAGCAGTAATGCTAGGAGCGATTTTTAAGATACATTTTGAAGCAGGATATTCAATGGGTTCAGGTTGGGAGTATCAATTCTTACTTTTGGTGCTTTGTTGGCAGTTGTATGTGCAAGCAGGTGGATGGTGTCTTGTAAACAATCTCCAGAAAATAATACAGAAAAATAATAATTGCAGCTGTGGTAAAGGTGGCGATTGCTGTTCTTAGCAAGATTTTGAATTATGGCTAAAGTGACTTATTTAATTAATGGAAAGAAAGTTATCATTGATGTTCCTATTGGTTTAAGCCTTGCTCAATGCGGTGTCGACAATGGTTTAGAGATAGAGCATCCTTGTGGATTCAATGCTAGATGTACGAAATGTTTTACTAAAATTAACAAAGGTTTTGATTTTTTAAGTGAAAAAATGGAACATGAAATTGAGAAACTTGAAATGAAAGGTATGCATGGCAATGAAAGATTATCTTGTCAATGTGTGGTTGAAAAAGATGGTGAGATTGAAATAGAGTTTGAAAGTTGGCATCACCAACAAGAAAACGAAGAAGATGAAGAAGGAGATACAGTGTTTATATGAAAAATATTTTATTAGTTTCAACTTCCTTGAACTCAGGTTCAAGAAGTAGGAAAATGTTAAAAATAATTGAGGAGAAAATGCAAGCTTGTAATCTTAATGTTGATTTTGTAGACTTGATGGATTATGAATTACCATTCTGTGATGGGAGACATCCTTTATCTGAGTATGGAGAAAATGCTATTAAGCTAGATGAAAAGATCAAATGGGCAGATGCTTATGTATTTGGCATGGCTGTTTATTGTTATTCGATAAGCGGTGTGTTTAAAAATATGATTGACATATGCTGTGGCGGCATGAGCAATAAGCCTTTTGGAATTGCTGCAGCTTCTGGAGGAACAATGTCTTACATGGCTGTCGAAGACCTTCAAAAGATTTTATCTTTTGAGGTGCGAGCCATCGCTTATCCAAGGGTTGTTTTTGCTGCAAATGAACATTGGGAAAAAGATGGAAAACGGGATGAAGGTTTAATGGACCCTATCCCAGAAAGGATAGATGAATTTATTGAATCTTTTTCAAATTTCATCAAAAAGATATAATTATCTATTCTTGGAGAGATGCCAGAGTGGACGAATGGGCTCGCCTGCTAAGCGAGTGAGTGGGGATGACCCGCTTCGTGGGTTCGAATCCCACTCTCTCCGGTTTTAATTTTTACTTGGATCTTCAGCTAATGATTCAGTCCATTTGAATTCTGGTTTGCTTTTGGATATTTCCTTGATCCACATCCTTACACCTTTTTTTGAAAATATATTCTTTATACTTGTGTCATCCACAATCCAGGTTTTAGCATCTATTTCATTTTCTAATTGATTTTTTGCCCAGCCTGAACAGCCTATAAAAAAAAGCATCTTATCATCTGTTAAAAAATCTTCATTTTCCTCAGGGTTGGAATTTATTTTTCCATAATACAAACCATTTCGAATTTTGAGAAAATTGAATTGTTCATTTTGTGAGATTCCCCAAAATGTATTTGTGTCAACTGGCCCTCCTTCAGAAATGTAAAATCCACTTTTATCCAGTTTGCCAATTTGTCTATTCAATATAAATCCAATTGCTCCATTTGAATCATGTTCGGCAACCAGGATTACCGTTCCGTTGAAATTTGGATCTTCCAAATTTGGATTCGCAATTAGGATTTTTCCCTTTAATTTTTCTTTCACTTTCGAACATTAATCCTAGAATGATATTTTGTAATGGTTGAAAATAAAACAGTATTAATCACTGGTGCAGCAAAAAGAATTGGTGCAGAAATTGCAAAATTTCTTAAATCTAAAGGGATGAATGTCATTATTCATTACCACAGCAGCAAACAGGAAGCCACAATCTTAAGGGATAAATATGGCATAAATATTGCATCTTGTGATTTTAAGAATGCTGGTTCGATTAGGGATTTTTTTCAATCGTGTGAACAAAAATTTGGATCAATAGATATTGTTATACATAATGCTAGTTATTTTCAAAATGGTAATCTTAAAAATACCACTATAAACGAATGGGAAAATCATATAAATGTAAATTTAACAGCACCCTTTATTTTGAATCAATCATTGTTGCAAAGCATGCAAAAAACAGAAAAACTACTCATAGGCCTTATCGACAGAAGGGCCTTGAGCCCAGGCAAGCAACACTTGGCTTATACCGTAAGTGAAGCAGGATTAGTATCAATGTTTGACATTATTTCTAATTCAGATATTGGCATAAGGACAGGTTTAGTTGTGTTGGGCCCTATTCTCCCGCCTTCTTCAGGCACAATTCAAGATTTTCAAGATCAAATTTCAAAATCACCCGATAAGAGAGCTGGAACTTTTGATGAAATCAATAGTGCAATCATGAACATTATTAAATCAAAACAAGATAAGCAAAAATTTAATGTTGCTTGTAAAATATCCCGGTCATGAAGAGAGGATGGGACATGAAGAAGGGAAACGATAAAATTTCTGTAAGTGGTGTTTCTTTGAGAATGGTTATAGGTATAGAGGATTGGGAAAGAAAAGACAAACAAGAAATTCTTATTGACTATGAATTTGAATGTGATTGTTCAAAAGCTGGCAAAACAGATGATATAAAAGATGCAGTTGATTACAAAATTGTCAATAAAAAAGTTTTAGAGCTTCAAAAATTAACAGATATCAAAACCATCGAGCGTTTATCACAGCTAATAACAGAAGTCATACTAGAAGATCCCAAGATTTTAAGTACAACTGTTTATGTAACAAAAATGGGTGCTTTACGATGGTCGGATAGTGTAACAGTTCAGATTACAAGACCTTAAATGGTAAGTTTAATTATTTTGCTAGGTTCAAATATTAAACCTGAATACTGGTCTGAAAAAATTATTTCAATTTTAAAAGTGCATTCATCAATTGAGAAGGTCGGAAAGCCATGGAAAACAAAAGCTGAAGGGTCCTCCAGCGCACCTAACTTTATCAATAGGGCAATAAAGTTAAGCGGACAAAAAAAAATTGAAGATTGGAAATCCTTACTTAAAGAGATTGAAAAAAAATCAGGTAGACAGAAATCTAACGATCCAAACAGCCCAAGAACTTTAGATTTAGATATTGTGTGGTTTGACGGAGAGTGGGTTGATAACCCTGGCTTAACTAGGCCTTACGGAATAATCCCAATAGCTGATGTTGCGGGTGACCTAAAGGGTCCTGATGGGTTTAATTTAAAGCAGCTAGCGGCGAAACTCAGAAAGCACCCTTCAATTCTTGGAATTTCCAAAAATCAAGCTTCTCTTTGATAGCCTCTTGATGTTTTTTTGTATTTTTTCAAACCCATTCTTTTGTAGTCCTGGTTTGTGTGAGAGTAATTCATTCTTCTTTCGGTCGCATAATTTTTTGCTTGCCTCCCGAAAACTTTAGTAACTTTGCAATTGCATTTTGGGCATTTGTTCATTGGTTCATCTTTTATGGATTGAATTATTTCAAAACCGTTATCACTACAATATTCACATGAATTCGAATCAGTGCTTATGTATTTATACAAAGGATTCATGTATTCAATTCTAGGATTGTTATTGATGACTAATACGTTGAATTTGGTTTTTCTTTTTGGAACGCGTCCTGAAATTATTAAAATTAAACCAATTTACCAGGTGTTAAAAACAGAAACACATCATGAGTTAACACTTTTATCAACTGGCCAACATCAGGATCAAGCAAGTGATCAATTTGAGATTCTTGACATTAAGCCTGATGTTAATTTCAATCTTATGAAAAGCAACCAGCAATGGATTTCTTTTTTGTATAGAGCAATCCCTAAAGTTGAAAAAGAATTATTGAAACTAAAACCAGATTGTTTATTTGTGCAGGGCGACACAATATCGACATTAAGCGGAGCTATTGTCGCAAGTTATTTAAAGATTCCTTTAGCATACATTGAGTCAGGCTTAAGAACACATACTGAAAAGGAACCATTTCCTGAAGAAATGAATCGTGTCTTGATTAGCAAAATGGCTGATTTTAATTTTTCCCCAACTGAACAATCACGACAAAACTTAATTCAAGAAGGTATTAAAGATGAATCAATTTTTGTTACTGGCAACACAGTTGTTGATTCGATTAAAAATACTAAAGTTACAAAGTGTCAAAACTATCTTTCCAACAAGCAGGTTTTGATCACACTCCATCGACAAGATAGTGCTATTTATTTAAGAGGAATTGCGACAGAGATAGCTAAGTTTGCTCAATTGCACCCAAATCTTGATTTCATTTTTCCTGTTCATAAAAATCCAAAGATACGTGAATTGGTTATTCCAGCATTGAAATCAATCAACAATATTGCCCTTATTGAGCCCAGAAATTATTTAGAAATGCTTAGATTGATAGCAAAATCTTTGTTTGTTATATCTGATTCTGGTGGTGTACAGGAGGAAGCGGCATCCCTTGGGATTCCTGTTGCAATTGCTAGAGACAACACCGAAAGAGTCGAAAGCTTGAAGTTGGGAATGTCTATGTTGATGGGCAGGGATCAGGATGTGTTTCAAAAAAACCTTTATCTTTTTTTTAAAAAGATTTCCCAAGACAAGATTTCATTTACTGAAAACCCATATGGTGATGGATATGCTTCTCAAAGAATAATTAATGTTATCCATGATTTTTATGGCTTACGAAAAATTTAATAAACCATTAAACATCAAGCAATAAATAGAGCAAATAATATTAAGATAGAAAACATGCCTGAAAAAAAAATAATTCCGCCAATTGATCTTCAAGAACAAACAGCATCGATACGTTCAGAGCTTGATGAAGCAATAAATAGGGTTATTGACACCGGTAATTTCATTCTTGGCGATGAAGTTGCATTATTTGAGCAGGACTGCGCTGAGCATATAGGAGTAAAGCATGTAGTTGGTTTAAATTCTGGCACAGACGCTTTAGTTATTGCTTTACGTGCATTAGGGATAGGTGAGGGTGATGAGGTCATAACTACTCCTTTTACCTTTTTTGCAACAGCTGAGGCTATATGCCTTGTTGGTGCAACACCAGTTTTTGCAGATATTGAGGAGGAATCTTTTAATATTGATGTATCTGAGGTTGAAAAGTTAATAAATCAACAAACAAAAGCAATAATGCCTGTTCATTTATATGGTCGAATTGCTGGATCTCAAAAAGGCAAGCCAGATATGTCTGATCTCAAAAAAGTAGCAAATGGAATCCCCATTATTGAGGATGCTTGCCAAGCTTTTGGCGCTGGTTCGCCTCGTGCAGGTGCACTTGGTGATATTGGTTGTTTTTCATTTTATCCAACCAAAAATCTGTCTGCTTTTGGGGATGGTGGATTGCTGACTACGAATGATGAACATGTTGCAATTAAGTCAAAAATGCTTCGGCAGCATGGCGAAAAATCACGTTACAACAATGAGTTATTGGGTTATAACAGTAGGCTAGATGCAATCCAGGCCGCAATTTTAAGAGTGAAATTAAAGTATATTGATAAATGGAACATGCAAAGAAGAGCTGCAGCAGAGACATACAACAATTTATTAAATGATTATGAACAAATCATTGCTCCTGAGATAGTTTGTGGGCATATTTTTCATCAATACACAATACGTGTTCCGGGTTTAGACAGGGATGAGCTAAAAGAAAAGATGTATCAAAAAGGCGTTATTAGTATGGTCTATTATCCAATACCTGCAAATAAATTGCCTGTTTTTGGAGACAGGTTCCCAGATTGTCCTGTATCTGAAAAATTAGCTAACGAAGTCTTGTCCCTGCCTATATGGCCTGAAATAAAACCAGAACAACAAAAGCGTGTAGTAGAAATTTTGATTCAATCCATAAAGGAAATTTCTTCATGAATGCTTCAATAATTGCCATTGTTTCATTCGCTTTATTAATAGCTGCATACAGGTTTTATGGAGGTTTTTTGAGAAAAAAGATTTTCCAGATAGATGACAATAAAAAATCTCCTGCTGTGGAAAAAAATGATGGTGTTGAGTATGTTCCAACAAGTAGATGGATTTTATTTGGACATCAATTTGCCAGCATTGCTGGGCTTGGTCCAATTGTAGGGCCTGCAATTGCGGTAATTTGGGGCTGGGCTCCAGCATTGCTCTGGGTTGTTTTGGGTTCGATATTCATTGGAGGTGTTCATGATTTTGGATCACTTGCTGCCAGTTTAAATTATCAAGGAAGAGGTATTGGCGATATCACAGAAGAAATTGTTGGAAAGAGAGCAAAGAATCTTTTTTTAATTATTATTTTCTTTTTACTTGCTTTAGCAATGGGTGTTTTTGCGATATTAATTGCAGGACTTTTTGGAAAATTTCACGAGGTGATAGTCCCTGTTTTTGGATTGATTGGTGTTGCTATGATTTTTGGAACTGCATTGAAGAAAATGGGAGTGCCTTTGGTACCCGCTTCAATCGTAGGTGTGGGTTTGAATCTCGGATTAATTTTGATCGGAATAAATAATCCTGTTGAATGGGGCACCTCAGAACAATGGATAACAATACTGTTAATTTATGCAATGTTGGCAAGCGTTTTACCTGTTTGGTTATTGCTGACCCCAAGAGATTATTTGAACTCTTATAAGCTTTATGTTTTTTTAGGTGCAATTACATTAGGTTTATTTTTTGGAAAGCAGGATTTTCAAATGGTTGCTCCTGCGATACAGCCAGTTGTTGAAGGCGCTCCATCAATATTTCCATTTTTATTTATAACAGTAGCATGTGGTGCCATTTCAGGTTTTCATTGCTTGGTTTCAAGCGGTACAACCGTTAGACAGTTGGAAAAAAGAACAGATAGCCAGATGCTCGGTTATGGAGCAATGCTTCTAGAAGGGGCTTTTGCTGTTTTGGTGATAATTGCTTGTACTTCTGGGGTTGGGCAGGATTTTTGGAATAAAAATTATATGGTTTGGGACTCTATTGAAGGAGGTGCACTTTCATCTTTTATTGTTGGTGGCGGCAATATGATTGCTGGTCTTGGGCTGGATGTAACATTTTCACAAACATTTGTTGCTGTTGTAACAATAGCTTTTGCTATGACGACATTAGACAGCGCCACAAGACTTTTAAGGTATAACGTAGAGGAGATTGGCAGGTCGTTTAACTTCCCCAAACTACAAAACAAGTACATAGCCGGGATTTTTGCTATAGTGTCAATAGCATTTTTTGCATTTATGAAAATAGGCGGCAAGCCTGCTGGATTAACATTATGGTCTCTTTTTGGCACAACTAACCAATTGCTTGGCGGTTTAGCGCTGTTGGTGATAACCGTTTGGCTTGCGAAAACAAAAAAACCAACATGGTTAACTTATTGGCCTATGATGTTTTTATTTTCAATGACTATTTGGGCTATGGTTATAAATTTGATAACTTTCTATAATGAAAAACAATGGGAGCCTTTCTCTGTTGGCTTAGGTGTTTTTATTCTCGCAATTTTAATAATTCAAGAATCATTTCAGGTTTTAAAAAAGAAAGTAAATTAAAGAATGTTAAAAAGGGAGGTTACCCTCCCTTTTAACGAAGAATCAATGTGTTACTCGTTCAAAGTTTCCACTTGATCAATGGTTGTACCCATCCAACCATCTACAGCATCTTGTAAATCTTGAGCCATTGTGTTCATAGGTGCCGCTTCCCTCCAAGCAGCAAATAAACCTTCTAATGCCCCATTAACATCATCTGGATTTTCGACAAGATAGGTTATGGCATCAGTTAAAGCCGCAACAGCCATTCTTAACAATGATCCGATATTTGCTTGTGCCTCTGAAGGAAAAAGATTTTCAGACATGTTTGCCGCCCAGGTGATCCTGTCTTTGCTTTGTTCAATCAATGAAGTGGAAGCTGAAACACTTTGTTCAATCGCTCCAACTACTTCAATTTGAGCATCCATCATTTGGCTTAACTTGTCACCAACATCTCCTACTGCTGTTTTGTATTCAACAAGAATACCATCAACACGTCCAGTCATGCTATCCGCACTCATGATGTAATTAGCTGATGCATCTAATACTCGCCACATTCCCACCGCTAAAACTATAAATAATGCCGTTTGTGCTAAAGTTTTTAATTTGTCTATAGACATAAATATTACCTCCTAATTATTCCCTAAAATCAGTTTGATAAAGGGCTGTGAATTTAAATTCACTACTACATATACTTAAGACAAACACTGTTGGTTTCCTTATACATACGCTTGCGCGCATGTTCGATCGTGAATATGCGCGGAATACATACGCCAGCGCACTGGCGAAGCGTATAAAATTAATCTGTATGTATAAAAAACTTTTATTATTTTTCATTTTCTCTGCATGGTTCAATTCCCTTGAGTTAAAAACACAAGAAGGATTTGAGAAAGTGGTGACAAGAATTGCTTTTGGGTCTTGTGCAAATCAAAATGCAGAGCAGATTATTTGGTCTGCTGTGAATGACTGGAATCCAGATGTTTTTATGTTTCTTGGAGATAATGTTTATGGGGATACTGAGAATATGGATCACCTCAAGGCTCAATATGAAAAACTAGGACAAAAACCAGGATATCAAACATTAAAAGATAATGCATTCATTGTTGCAACTTGGGACGATCATGATTATGGCGTTAACGATGGAGGGCTAGAGTACCCTAAAAAAGAAGAATCTAAAAAGGTAATGTTAGATTTTTTCGAAGAGCCTGATGATTCAGAAAGATGGCAGCACCCAGGAATTTATCACTCATATTTTTTTGGCCCTGCAGAACAAAGGGTTCAATTGATCCTCCTGGATGTAAGAACATTTCGTACAAAACTGTCCTCCAGCCCTAGAGATAATCGTATGTCTGAAAGATTTATGGGTTCATATACTCCAACAACAGATCAAGAATCCACAATGTTAGGTGAAGAGCAATGGGAATGGCTTGAAAGGCAGCTTCAAATTCCAGCAAAAGTTAGGTTGTTTAGTATGAGTACCCAATTTTTGGTTGAATTTAATGGATGGGAAGCTTGGGCTAATATGCCATCAGAAAGGGAAAGAATGATTCAGCTAATTCAAAAAACAAAAGCTGAAGGCGTAATTTTTTTAAGTGGAGATACACATTGGGCTGAATTATCTATGATCGAAGAAGAAGGGCTTTATCCTCTTTATGATCTTACCTCTAGTGGATTAACCAATGTTTGGACTGGCGTTGCCCCAAATAGAAACAGAATAAAAAAACCTTTTCTTGATAAAAATTTTGGATTTGTTGAAATTGATTGGGAGCTACAGGATCCAGAGATCAGGTTAGGTATTATTGATGTCAACGGCGAAGAAAGGTTATTTCATTCTTTCGATTTAAGCAGCTTGAGCAATCCCAAACACACACTTGAAAAAAAGCTTATCAGTTCATCGATATATCGAAATTTTTTTACTCCAAAATTTGAAGGTACTTGGGATTCTTCTTATGGCTTGATGCAAATTGACAAGGTGAAGGAAAAAGGAAAAACCTATTACCTAGGCAGTTACAAGGATCCGGAAACAGGATTACAGACAGGTACTTTTAAAGGCCATGTTACACGTATGAATGATGAGGTTTTTTTGAAGGCTGAATGGGAAAACATCTCACTGAAGCCATCTAGTGGACAGGTTCTTTTTTCGCTAAGTCGAAATCAGAATTTTATGTTTGGAGAGTGGAGATTTTCAGATGAAAAAAAGTATCGTTATTCCTGGTCAGCAGAAAGGATAAAAAAATAAATGGTTTCTAAAAAATTTCTTGATGATATAAAAAAGTTTAACAGCATGTATAAGCTTGATATGCCATCAAGCCCAGAATTACGCAAATTAAAAATCTTACAGGACTTCCAGGATATTATCTCTGAAGAGGTAAAAGAAGCCGAAGAGATTTTCGAAATGTATAAGGGTAAAAGCAATGATGATTTGTCCAAAGAGGAAAAGCTTGAGATACTTACAGCAGTTTCTGATTGGTTGGGAGACATAGTTGTTTATTGTTTTACCCAAGCTCAAAGTTGGGGCCTTCCAATGGAGGATATTTTGAATGTTATTATGAACTCGAATTTTTCCAAATTGGATCAAGATGGAAATCCTATCTATGATGATCGGGGAAAGGTTTTGAAAGGTCCTAACTACTGGAAGCCTGAACCAAAAATTAAAGAAATCCTAAAAAGGGATTTGAAAAAATAAGTACTTGAGTAAAGATTTTTTTTCAATAGTTTTAGGGGTTGTACAGGATGGTGGTTACCCTCATGTAGGTTCTTCTAAATCAGAACAAAAAGAATATTTTCAAAAATCCAAAATTAAGGAAAAAATAACATGTTTAGGAATTGTCGACAAAATTGAGAATAAAAGTTTTTTGATAGATGCAACTCCACATCTTCCCTATCAATTAAATAAGCTTTCAGAATATTCCAGTAATCCTCTGTCTGGGATACTCGTTACACATGTTCACTGGGGGCATATAGGAGGTTTGGGGTGGTTGAGTAGAGAAGGTTTAAACCATGGAGATTTTAAAATTTTTTCAAGTCGTAAAAATATTTCAATAATTAGAAAATATTGTGATATTTTTGAATTTAAAACAAATATTTCTTTTGAAGATATAACAGCAGGTAGTGTTGTCAACCTGACTAAAAACATTACAGCTAGCGCTGTAAGTGTTCCCCATAGAGCAAAAGGTGATACTTTTGGTTATGTTTTATCCGGCAATAGAAAAGTCGGATACTTCCCTGATTGTGACAATATCAAAAGTTGGAAAGATGATTTTCTGAACATACTGGAAGATGTAGATTGTTTTTATCTAGACGGTACATTTTGGAATAAGACAGAATTGCCTAACAGAAAAATTGAATCAGTGCCCCATCCACTTGTTGAAGATGTGATTGAGGATTTGAAGCATTTAAACCAGGATTTAAAAAATAAATTGAAATTCATACACCTGAATCAAACAAATCCATTATTAAACAAGTCAAGCAATGAACTTAAGAGGTTAAGAGAGAATTATTTCAATGTAGCAGAAGATGGAGAGGTAAGACCCTTGTGATTAGTGATAGCATCTTGCAAAGATTTAAAAATTTTTCAGATAATTTAAATAATTTAATTTTTGATAAAGAGCTAGTTGTTTACAACCCCATTGATTATGCCTCAGAGTCTCATGATCTATATTTAAAAAAATACGGGAATGGACAAAAGAGAATACTGTTCATGGGCATGAATCCTGGGCCTTGGGGGATGGTACAAACAGGAATTCCATTTGGAGCAATTCAGCCTGTTAAAAATTTTTTAAAAATTAAAACAAGAATAAACAAACCAACATTTCAGCATGAGAAAAGACCAGTTAATGGTTTTGATTGTTCCAGACAGGAAGTTTCAGGATCTAGGTTGTGGTCATGGGTCGAAAATAATTGGACTAATGCTGATAGTTTTTTTTGTAATTGCTTTGTGCACAATTATTGTCCGTTGGCTTTTTTTGATGCTCAAGGTAGGAATATAACACCTGAAAAAATAAATTCAATCGAAAGATTAGCTCTCGAGGATTTGTGTGGTGAATTTTTATTGAATCTTGCATTGGCTATGAATTGCGAATGGGTAATCGGCATTGGGAATTATGCAGAATCTAAAGCAAAAAAAATTCTTCAAAACACTCATATTAAAGTTGGCAAATTGCTTCATCCATCACCAGCAAGCCCCTTAGCTAACAAGGGTTGGGCAGCGATGGCAACTAAACAGATGATTTCATATGGCCTGATGTAGTTTTTGGATTTTATTTTTGTTTTTTCTCTAGGGATGGAGCTATCCCGACTATTAAAAAAATCACACCCAAGGCAGGATTTTCACTGGTCAAAAAGATCATACTTAAGACAATCATCCCTATAGAGTATTGATCTTTTGTGCTTTCCGGATTTTTATTTTTTTTGTTTTCCTTCAAGGTGCTTTTTATTGTATGCCAGGTTAGAATTTTTCCACTGGAGAGTTGGCCGAGTGGACGAAGGCGCACGCTTGGAAAGCGTGTATGCGGCGATGAGCTGTATCGTGGGTTCGAATCCCACACTCTCCGATTTATTCCTCTTGAAGCTCCTCCAGATTTGCTTCATCAAGAAAATCTTTAAACTCCGAGCCCTCTTGTTCTTCATGGGCAATTTTTGGTTGCTTTTGTATTAAAGCTGCGTATTGAGATTTGTCTCTTCTTGATAGTTCAAAAACTTCTCTTGTTGTGAAAAATGGTGAGTGTGTTCTTAGTGCAATTGATATTGCATCGCTTGTTCTGCTGTCAAGTTGAATATTTTTATCATTAACAACAATAGTTATCTTTGCGTGATAAGCCCCTTTTTTTACTTTGTTAATCAAAACCTCAACAACTTCATGATCAGCTATTTCGACCATGTTTACAAAAAGATCATATGGAGACGGTCTTTCTTTGTAGTTTTGGGTCAAACCTTCCCTGATAGCCTCAGCTTCTCGATGACCAATTACTACTGGTATGACAGAATCTGGTTCATCACTTGATTCAAGTAAAAGCAAATTAGAACCGGGTACAGCATGTATTCCGGTAATCAAATAAGCAACTCTTAACGAGATGCGATCATTTGACTTATCAACCATATTTTTTTCTTGATTCGAGCCTCTGGTTTTTTATTTTTTCTGATATTGAAGAATCTTCAATTCCTAATATTTGACATGCTAAAAGCATACCATTTTTTGCATTATTTATACCTACAACGCCCACAGGGATACCAGATGGCATTTGAACCATTGCCAAAAGTGAATCCATACCAGCAAGCGCTCCTGATGCAACAGGAACACCTATAACAGGTTTTGTTGTATGTGAAGCTATTACACCGCAAAGATGTGCAGCCAATCCTGCAAAACCAATCCATACCTTGATGTCACCATTTTCATTAATGGCTTTTTCCAAGAGGTCAGGAGTTCTATGTGCAGAAAGAATAAATAATTTATGAGGTATGTCTAATTCTTCCAGAATCGCTATTCCTTTGTCAGCTATTTTTTTGTCTGAGGGTGAACCTAAAACTATTCCAATCATTTTAAAAACCGTCCTTATTTTTTTTTAATATTTTGTCAATTTCATTTTTCAACTTTGCTCTTTTCAAGCCAATGCTTGGCCTTCTGGGCCTAAGGCTTCTCATAAATAGTGCAATTACAAATATAAAACCAAAGAGCATTATTGTCGGCAAGATTAATTGACTGTTCATACTAGACTCTGATTCTAGATTATTTTTTGAAAGCTTTTTCTAATAATTTTTGATTTGAGGCATGCCCTCCCCTTACGCTTAAAAATTCTCCTGAAAAATATCTACCTGAAAGATACATATCGCCTATTAAATCTAAACATTTATGTGCTGGAATAAATAAACCAGGTTTGTTTTTACCGATTATCTCTACAGAATTTATAGATTTTTTAGATTCATAATTAATTATTTTTTTCTTAAGCAAATTTTCAATTTCTTCCTCAAAGATGAATGTTTTTGAACTCAAGATTGTTTTTTTGTCATTCTCGTTTCCAAGATCAAACATTTCATAATATACAGGAATTCGAGAATCTAAATGATGGTAGAGAATCGTCACCCTTAAATCTTTTGCTGGTTTCCAGCAAAGAAAAATATCATTTTTTGCATAAATAATTGTTTTGGATGGTGTAAATGTTTCAATTTCTGCATCCAAAAAGCTTGCCTCACCTTGTTCAAACATTTCAAACCATTTCAGGCCACATCCATCTAAGATTGGAAATTCAGGAAAGTTTATTTCAATTTCTGCATCTGTGAGACCCCATATTCTTGCAGCCGCCAAAAAGTGTTCTGTGAGTTTTATATCGGTATCATCAACCGTTATAGAAGAGCATCTTCCTGAGTATTTCCAATTGTCACCAATTCTTGTTGATTTTCCGTTAAAACGCAATACCAGACCTTCATCTCCAGGCGAAATCTTTACTCGTGTTTTTTTGCCGCTAAAAATACCAAAACCATTTGCAGTAATTGAATTTCGTATCGTTTTTCTTTTCATTTGTTGCTTGGTTCAGATACTGATTGTTCAATAAAGGTTGGATCCTCTTCGATAAGCTTGTTGTTTTGCAGCCATGAGTAGATAGACAAAAACAAAATTCCAACTACAGCAAGCCAAATTGTTATTTTCATGAATATTTTTGAAGTTCGATAAATAATGGTGAAAACAAAACCCAAAATAGCAATAATTATCAATTCAACCCATTCTCTAGGCAGTCCGAAAGAGTAATTTTGAAGAACTTCAAACAAATCATTCATATTGTTACAGAATAGAGGATAACATAAAATAGTTAAATATGAAGTTGGCAATAATAGGTAAATATGGACAACTCGCTCAAGCAGCCAGAGCTTATTCAGAGATTAAAAAGATTGATTCAATAAGTTTTTCACGAGATGATTTTCCTATGCAAAAGCAACTTTGTTTTGATGCTCTTGAATCTTTTAAACCAACTCATATATTAGCAGCATCTGCTTACACTGCAGTAGATCAGGCTGAATCAGAAAAAGGATTATGTTTAGCAATAAATACCTTTTCAATCGGAGCCTTGTCGAGCTGGTGCATTCGCAATAATGTGAAATTGGTTTACCCCTCTACAGATTATGTTTTTGATGGATTTATTGGTGAATATAAATTTTCAGACCAGGTTAATCCAATAAATTTTTATGGAAAATCTAAAATGCTTGGAGAAATCGAGGTTGCACGAGTGCCAAATTTTATTATCGCAAGGACATCTTGGCTTTATGGGGTTGGATTTAATCACTTTCCAGCAAAGATTATTCAGGCTGCAAGAAAGCTCAAAGAGCTAAACGTGGTTGATGATCAGATTGGTTCACCAACATATGTTTTCGACTTTGCCCAAAGATTGATTGATTTGATGCAAGGCGAATTTAATGGGGTTGTTCACATATCCTCAAGAGGAACCGCATCTTGGTTTGATTTTGCTTGTAAGCTATTGGAGCTCAAGTCGATTGATGTAAAAGTAAATCCTATTTCTACAAAAAGCCTTGCTCTGCCAGCAAAGAGACCAAAAAGATCGATACTTTTAGAGGAAAGGTGGAATAATTTAGGTTTTAAGGAAATGTCGTATTGGGAGGATTCTTTAAGGGATTTATACTTACAGTATAACTATTAAGCTGAAGCAAGTTGTTTAAAATGATCGATAAGGCATTTTCTGTAATACAATCGTGGGGTTGATAATTTATGAAAGTTAAGTTTAATTTTTTGATTTTGTTGTTTGTGGCAGCTGTAACTTCTTGTGCAAGTGGAGATGCTCTTGAGGTTGTTTCTTGTGGTCCTTACTCGAGTTATGGTAATGATAGTTGGGATCCTGATTCAACAGATCCAAATGATCGAAACCCTATGGTTTATTATCAGGATTCTGGTCAGGTTTTAGAAGCATTTGTTTCAGACCCTTTAGCAATTGGTTTTCACACTGATTGTGTAGACACTAGCACAGATGGTTTTTTATTGTTGAATAGCATCAAGCAGCAGTTTCCATCACATGTAAATGCAGTTTTTGATGCATCAGACTATATTAGGGCTGCTGATTCAGTCGTTAATATTGCTGTGCCAGATATTGCTAATAGGCCAGATATTGAAGCTGCAATTATTTACGCTCTTTCCAATGGCATCAGTGTCAATATCGTTGTTGACAACTATTTCTTCAATGCAAATTCAACTGTTTATTCCAACCTAGAAACTGCTGGCGCAGTGATTGTTACTGATGGTAATGATTTAAACACACTTATGAATTCAAAATACATGGTCATTGACGGTGATGAAGTTATAGTTTCTTCTGGAAACTTTTTGTCAAATTCATTTTATTCAATGTCTAATTTTTCAATGAGGATTCAAAATACCCTCTTGGCAAATTGCTTTAATGCAGATTTTGATCAGATGTTTGAAAATAATCAATTCCAAGCACAAAAAGAAAGTTCAGCATCCCATTGCGAGAACATCATTGTTGATAATAGATATGGTATTGATGTTTACTTTGGACCACACAGTGGACAGCTCAGAAATGAAATGTTAAATCTGGTTAACGAAGTGGATTTTCAGCTTTTCTGGGCAAACTCAAGAATTGATGACCAGATACTTGCGAATGCATTAAAGTCTGCTGAATCAAGCGTTCTATCTATAGGTGTCCTTAATGGATCTGATGAACAGGGCGGACAGCAGGCTTTAGGGTTTACTATCCAATGTTTCACAAATGAAGATTGCGAACATAGTTTCCAAGGTTCAGCGATTGCTTTTGATTTCCTAGCTGGAAACGGTGGAGCTCTTGGAAATATTCCGGTGAGGGGACAAAACCTTCGCTATTTTGTTGGTGATGCTGACTCTTCTACATTAGGAGCTTTTACCGCTTTAACTTCAGCCAATCTTACAAACAATGGCCTGACTGCAAATGATGAATTCATGATTGTCATAAGAGATCGGGATTTGAGTAATTTTGGTTCAGTCATGCATGGAAGAGCTTTGACAGCAACTGATCTTTTTGATGCAGATGGTGCGTTTGTGGAACCAGCACTTGTTAAGGTTACAGGTACAGCTGAAATTAAAAACCCTAATGCGCCAATTGGTGACAACATGCCTGAATCAGTTACTGTAAGAGTTATTGCTCAAGGTCTATTGGACTTCAATGAAGAAGCAGAGTGTTCTGAAATCACATATACAAGTGGCTTAGATGCTTATTGTGCATTTGAGTTTTACGCTCCGGTGGGTGGTTTTTTAACAGTGCAGGTTGAAGCAAGTGGCTATAGGGCCCAGGATGACCGTATAGTTGTAATGTCTCCAGGAACTTGGGACACTGGTAATTTTAGGTTATATCCTGAGAATGGTTTTGCTTCAGCAGATGGTGGAGGAAGTTAGTTATGTTTAAGAATATTCATTCAATTACGTTTTTAGTCATATTTTCACTTTTCTTTTCCGCATGTCAAAATTCAAGCCCTGTAGGAATAGTTCCAGATCCTGCTGGCGGCGGTTTTCCTGGAGACACATTACCTTCTGATGGTGGTAACTCTTCTACAGGAACCGGTGTTGCCTATGGTGATTTAAATGATTGTGTTAATCCTTTTTATGGATCTTTAACACCTTTCAGAAACCCACTAACCAATCCTTCTATATCCGATGAAAGTAGTGGTTTGGGGGATTATCCTGGCTTGACAGGCTTAGCCAATGCTTACTTCCCAGAAATAGGTGATGTAATTTTGGTTTCAACAACAGATGGTGTTTTGGTTTTTGACAGCATCGGAAGGCCAATAGCAAGACCATTGAATTTTGATAATGATTGTTTTTTCCAGGGTGGTAACTTTATATGGCCACCTGAAAATGATGGTACTTTCCTTGATCTTGTTGGAGACCCTCACGGAGTGTTGAATGGTGCTGGTTATTTTGCTGCAAGTGTTTGGGGCGGATTGGGTGGTTACAGATTAACCTCTCGATCAGCTATACCTGGTGGAGATCAAAATGATGAATATTCATTTAATTGTGAATTAGAAGAGGGTGACAGTGGTATAGTTGGCCCCAGAGATTTTTGGCTAATGGGTAATGAGTTAGTTGAGTTTGATGGAACTACTCTTTATGATTCACAAGGAACACCCTTCCAGGTTAATGGGCTTTCGGGAGGGCCTGGACAATTGGGTGTTGAGTGGGATGCTTACGGAAATCTTTGGCAAAGAACTGTGGGACAGCCAATATGGCCGAATTTTGCAGAAGCAACATGTGAAGATTCAACTGACGATAATCCTGACACTAGAGGTTCTACGCCAGAAGCGTTGCTTATTGGCTGGACTCGTGGTGAAGGTTTAGAAGGTCAAGGTGCCGGATATACTCCAAATGACAACACTACATGTCCCTACGAAAGTAATGCTGGAGACGGTTTTGGTACAAGCCCTGGAGATTGTCGTATGCACGTTTTCACAGGACCAGGAAGTCCACCGGCTGCTTGGAGCATTCCAACTAATTTTGGTGTTGGAAGAATGGTTGATTTTGATTTCACTTCTGACAACAGAATGGTTTATGTCGGCAATGTTGGCTTAGGTCCAGGTGTTTGCATAACCCAACCCATAGCAGATCTTTTAGATGCTCACAATTCAACTCCTTACATCCCTCCAACAGCACCTCAGCAGCAATACTGTATAGGTGGTTTTGGATCAAATACAGGTGGAGACAATGTTCATTTCTTGCAGCCATGGGGGATCAGTATAGATAAGCAAGTTTTCCCTAATGAGATTTATGTATCTGATTTTGGTAATGGAAGAGTTACTGTATTGGATACAAATTTGAATTTCTTACGAACAATCAACCAAGCACATTCTCCTCAGGCTAGTATTGAAGGTCCAATGGATGTTTCTTTTGATTTTTTCTGCAGGATATTTGTTTTAGATAAAAGGGTTGGTGGTGATCCAGAACTTCTTGTGCTCTTTAGAGAAAACTGTCCTGTTCCCGGAAATGGATCAGCTGAAGTTGTCATAAGGGATTCAGGCACAGGTGTTGCAATTGAAAATGCATCTATAGTTTTAGGTATGTTTGCTGGGAATGTAACTGGAACTACAGACTCTGAAGGAAGGTTAACCTTCCCAACTGTCCCTCCTGGAATTAGGTCTATTACCGTTAGTGCACCTGGTTACCATTCAGCAGCTGTTGAGTTTAGTGTAACTTCAGGAGAAACTACAATTATTGAAGATTCATTTGGTTCTGGTTTTGTTGGCATAAGCCAGATTGGAGATGCGACAACAGGTGCATTAACCGGTATCGTTAGAGACTCTGTTACAAACCTTCCAATTCCTAATGCTGTTGTCCTTGTAAGAGGCACTGGACAAATCGATGTTACTGATAATGTGGGTTTATTTAGAATTGATAATATTATCCCTGGTTCTAAAGAGATTGATATTTCTGCCAGTGGTTACATGGGCACAACAGAATTTATTATTGTTGAAGCCGGTAGAACGATAGATATGGGTGATGTTCCACTTGACCCTAATCCTTCTACATAACTTTTAAGTATGTCTTTTGATGTTGTTATACCCAGTTTGGGTAAAAGCTGTTATTTGGAAAGCCTTATCGAGTGGCTGTTTAATCAGGGTTCCCGTAATATTTTTATATCTGGTTCGAATTGTGCAGGTTTTAAAAATATAACTTTTATTCAATCTGAACCCAGTTACTCTAAATCTGTCAACAAGGCTGTGACCTATTGTCAATCTGAATTTGTTCTTATAATGAACGACGATATCAAACCTATAGAAGGATGTGTTGAATCTATGTTGAGGATCATGAAATCTGATCCTGATATTTTCGCAGTTGTTCCGAAGATAAATACTCAAAAAAACAATAAGACAGTTAACGAATCCCTAATTGGTCTGACTATCAAAAACGGGAGACCCTGGCCAACCTACAACAAAAATCAACCAGAATATCCCAATGGTGCATTTTTTTTGACAAGAAAAAAACATTGGCAAAAGCTTAATGGTTTTTCTGAAATTTTTCATCCTGCATATTGGGAGGATGCAGATATTGGTTTTAGGGCAAAGAAAAAAGGTTTATCAATTGTTTATACAGATTCTGTTAAAGTAGATCATATTCGTGGCATTACAACAGGGAATTTTTCACCAGATTATTTAAATGGCATTTTCTTAAGAGGGCAAAGAATCTTTACAGCAAGGCATTACAAGGCCTTAAATTTGAATGTTTACTGGTGGTTTTTTGAAGTTTTAAGTCAAGCAAAAGATTTAATAACATTGAAGTGGCGAAAATTGTTATACAGATGGGGAGTTTTATGAAAATAGCATTTGATATTCAAACTGCTATTGGAGGCAAAAACACTGGTGTCGGTGTTTATACAGATTTAGTAAGAAAAGGTTTTTCTGCAAGGAATGATGTAGAGCTTATTGAATTGAAACGAAAATCAGACAAACCTATCTTGGGAGCACTTTCTAGAGCATGGTGGGAACAAATTCAAATGCCATCATATGCATCTTTAACATCAGCAGATATCCTCTTCAGCCCTGGATTTAGTGCCCAAAAGGTAAAAAATATGCCTTTAGTGATTACAGTTCATGATTTGATACCCCTAACTCACCCGTATGAGTTGGGACGTTTTAATCATTGGTATTGGCGAAAAATAGTTCCACGTTCATGGCAAATAGCCGATTTGAGAATTTGTGTAAGTCATGAAACCCAAAAAGTTTTACACAAGGTTTTTCCTTCCTTGGGCAAAACTGTTGTAGTCCAACATGGATTAAGTGATATTTTTAAAAAACATGAAACCAATACGGAAGATTATTTTTTAATGGTTGGAGCTTGGCCTAAACGAAAAAATTTTCTATCTGCAATTCATGCAGTTTTTTCTGTTAAAAATTCTCCAAAATTAAAGGTAGTAGGGCTTGTCCCTGCAAAACTCCAAATACTTGCAAAAGGTTTATTGGGAGATAAGATTGAATTTGAAGGATATAGAAAAACTGAAGAAATTATTCATTTTTACAGATCTGCAATTGCTGTTTTGTGCCCAAGCCTTGCAGAAGGTTTTGGTTTTGTGCCAATGGAGGCAGCTGCTTGTGGCGCAGCTGTATTAATGTCTGACATTCCATCACACAGAGAGGCTTTACCTGTTGTTGAACCTTATGGTGATCCTGAAAATAAAGAATCATTACCAAAGGCAATTAAGGAAGTTCTTAAGGATTCATCTTCGTTTAAAGCCCCCAACACATGGAAACCAAAAACTGTCAAAGAAGCAATAGACGAAACTTTAGAGGAGTTAAAAGCATTATGACGACATTAATAATTCCTATTTTCAATGCAAGGAGTATCATCAGCAAAGATTTTCTTGAAACCATAAAACAATATGCAATCCTTTTAGATCGGATTATCGTTATTGATGATTGCTCTCAGGATGACTCTGCAAGTCTTTTTGATGGTATGGCCGTTGATGTTGTTCACAATAAAAAGAATCTTGGATTTGCCACATCTGTAAATATTGGTTTGTCAATGAATGAATCAAAATATGTTTGCATTTTGAATCAAGATTGTCTCATACCTTTAGATTGGATACGAAATGCAGAATCATTTTTAGATGACAATCAAAAAACAGCAGCTGTTTCAGGTTTAATTTTAAATAAAAAAGGACAAATAGACACAGCAGGCCACATGTTATGGAGTGATTGGGTTTGCACTGAGAGGTTTTCTGGACTGTCTGGAAAGAAGATAAATCAGCCAGAAGAAGTTTTCGGTCTTTCTGCAACTGCTACAGTTTATAGGTATGCTGCTTTAAAACAAGCGGCAGTCGAATCTGAATTTTTTGATGAATCTTTCGGTAGCTATCTTGAAGATGTTGATTTAAATATTAGGCTGAGACATTTGAATTGGGAAAGTTGGATCATTCCTGGTGATCCAGCAATTCATGAAAGAGGCTCCACAGGTGTTAGGCATATACTGAAGGTTAGAAAAAAGGGAGCAAGTAATTATTTAAAGATTATTTTCAAAAATTTATCAGACAATGAAAGAATGTCAGCATCTCTATTTTGCGCTATTAGTTTTTTTTGGGGTTTTTTAAAGGATCCCCTGGCCGTAACTTTCAATCCAGGTGATAATGCAAGATTAAACAGTTGGAGGGAAATCATACAAAATAGAAGAATTTGTTCCGAAAGCAAGATGAGAAAATGGATTTGTGGATTCAGGCTAAACCCATTCAGGAGAAAAGGATGAATTTATCTGTTGTCATTGTTGCTTATAAGTCAAAACCATGTATTGAAAATTTATTGCTAAGTTTAAAAGCACAAACTTTACAACCTGATGAAATTATAGTTATAGATAATTCAGGAGAAGATGATTGGCAAGTATTAGAAAATAAGTTTAAATTCAAATGTTTTCCCCAAAGTCATAATTCTGGATATGCTGGTGGATGCAATATAGGCTTTTCAAAATCAAAAGGTAATTTTGTAGTATTTTTGAATCCTGATTTAAAACTTGAAAAAAATGTACTAGAAACTTTATTTGAAAATATAAATAAAAATCCAAAAATTGGTGCTTTAAGCTGCTTCATAAACAATGAATCAGAAGGAAAGGAAAAGCTTGGGGGAACGCTCAATCCATTTCTAACAACCATTCCAAATTGGTTTCACAACCCAACAATGACTTTTTATCCATCGGGTGCTATTTTCATAACAAGTAGAAAAGCTTGGATTTCTGTTTCTGGAATGGATTCAGATTTATTTTTATATGGAGAGGATGTTAATTTTGGTTGGCGGCTACGTTTAGCTGGATGGCAGATTAAGAAAACTCATAATTGCATTGTTTCACATCAGGGTCAAGCTTCTGTTAATAAAAGCATGCACCCTATTAAAAAATATTTTTATCAAGAAAGAAATCGAATATTAAATTGGAAGTGCTTGAATACGTGGCATACACGTTTTTTGTACATGCCCTTTTCTTTTATCAATGAATTTGCAAGACTGATTTATTCAATTACAAACATAAATAGATTTTTAGGCTTATTGCTTGCCTGGCTACATATTCTTTTTTCTCAATCTTTTCTTTTTAATAAATCAAAAGAGATCCAGTCAATAAGGAATCAGGATGATTCAAAAATCCATAAATGGTTTGCTCCAAGGTGGATGAAAAGAAAAAGTATGTTTGATGGTTTTTTAAATTGGGCTCATAATCGTGCCATCAAACCACTAAATGGCTTAGAGAGGTTTGCCTGGGTGATACTGATCTTGTGGTTATTGATTGGATTGGGGCTATCCAAAATCAAACAAGGAGGATGGCCAGATGAAATTTTTACACATCATGTAACATCTGGAAATCTTCAAAATGTATTTAATCTTTTAGCAAACGATGTTCATCCGCCAGGTTACTTTTTAATCCAATGGGCTTTTTCTTCAATTGCAGAGCCATTTGGGTATATGTTGCCTATATTTTTTGCTTGGTTGAGCGGCAGGGTATTAATTAGGTCATCCAGACCTGAGCTCAAAATTGCAGCTTGGATTTTATGGATGCTTCCATTTACCCTTTTTGTTGGCTTGCAGTTGCGCTACTATTCAATGGTTGTCTTTTTAACAGCTTGGTTAATCCGGCTTGGAGGACATGTTAAACCTTGCAATATTCGAAAAATAGTCGGAGTTATTCTTGCATACACAACACATTTAGGCATTCTTGTTGTTTGGATTACAGCTTTCTTTTCTCCAAAAAAATCAATTAAAAATACACGAAGAGATGCTTTTTTTTCTTCTTTGTTTTGGATACCTGGTTTTTTTACGCTTTTAAATCAAGCTCAGGGTCGATTAGGTAATGGCAATGATTTGTTAGATATTTTTGTAGAGTCAATTGCTAAAACGGTTTATTCCAAAGTTTCATTTATTTTTGGCCATTATTACCCTGTTAACCCATTGTTTTTGTTTTTTTGGTTTTTGCTTGTGCCCCTTTTGTTTTTTCAAGGAGGCAATATACGAAAAGCATTTAAAAAACAATTAAATGTAATAATTAAATACATATTGGGAACATTTGTTTTTTGTTTCATTTTGACTTTTATTATTAATATAGGTGTATCCTTTGTTCCAACTCGATTAGCCTTTCTTGTTGTTCCATTAGCGATTATCTTTTCCAGATTTTTTCTTGAATTTGATTTGAAGCACAGAAAATTTTTCATGATTTGGTTTTCAGTTGTGTGTTTGCTTGGGTACATTGGAACTGCTTCCAACAAGGGCCCTCTTCATTGTGGATATGAAACTCCACTAGCAAGATTGGCATATGAGGGGATTGAGATGAAAGATGATATATTTATAATCTCAGAAAGGGATTACTACAGAGCAGATTTCATAAATGGTTACACTATATCAAACTTGGCAGAATTAATTTACACATTACAGGCAATGTCTGACCTCAAGCCAAAAAGGTATTTGCTCATTAGAGAGACCAATAAAGATGACATGAAATCTACATGGGCTGAAATTGAATCTTCAATTGAACGTAGTTTTGAATTTTCAAAACAGGAAGGCCTGCTTTACGCAAGACCTGAATCACATAAGTTATTTTTGGATACTCTTGATCGGCTAACAGGCCAAAAGCCAGAGCAATCCTGTTGGACATATTCATTTTATGAGGTGAAAAAATAATGTCTCTTTTCATTGACATATCTTCTTGTACTCTTACTGGAGGCATTGGTCGTTATGTCCGTGACGTTATAAGAACTAGTCCTGATGATGTTGTTTTTGTTTCTAGGAAAAAGATTCCAGCTGATATCCATATTGATAAATCTAAAAGAACAATTGTGAGAGAAGGCGTTTCACGACCTTTATGGGAGTTTTTTGTGTTACCAAATATTTTAAAAAAGGAGTGCAGATCCATGTCAGCTTTTTGGTCTCCTGATTGGACTTTGCCCCAATATGATTTTTCATGTCCTGTTTTTTTAACGGTACATGACCCTGTACCCTGGTTGTGCCCGAATGATTTAAACTGGAAGGCTAGATTTTGGTTCAGGGCAAGAACACCAAACAGTATTTCAAAAGCAAATTTTGTTTTCTCTGACTCTAAGTGGGCGTGTGATGAACTTAAGAGAATCTTTCCGCATGGTAGTTTTCTTCATTTTTATCCATGCATATCAGGTTTATTTGATTTTCATCGAATCGAAAAAGAGGAAAATATGGGTATTAAATTTGCTCAAAAGCCAAAAAGAATTTTATACCTAGGCGCAATTTCACCCAGAAAAAAATTAGATTTATTACTAGAAGCTTTTTCAATTTTAAAAAAGGATGGATATTCTATGGAATGGGTTGGTTATTGCGGAAAAAAATCTCGATCAGTTTTGGAAAAAGCAAAAAGTTTAGGTGTTTCTTTTTATAAGGATTGCCCTGACGAAGTACTAAAGAGAAAAGTAAGAGATGCTAAATGTCTTGTTTATCCATCTGAAATTGAAGGCTTTGGGTTGCCAATTGTCGAAGGGATGATTGCTGGAGTTCCGGTTTGTGCTCTTGATACTAAAGTTGCAAGAGAGGTGGGAGGGAATGCAGTTAGGTACTTTTCATTAACAGTTTCAAGCCTTATTTCAAATATTGAAAAGTCTTGCAACTTAACTCAGGAGGAATATTTACTCGGTATTGAAAAGGCACTAGTACAGTTATCAAAAATAAAAATAAATGACATAAGTAAAGCATTCAAATGTATATCCAAAAAGGTTAAATAAATGAAAGTTGTTCATATTGTAGGGACTGTTGAAAAAGGGAAATGTGGAGTTGGTGATTTCGTAAAATCTTTAAGTCAGAAAATGGGTCCAGATTCAAGAATCTGGCATCCTTTATTGAATAAAGATTTTCAATTGAATAAGAATGAGATCGCTCATCTTCACGCGCCAAGTAGAGGTTGGACAAATGAATTTGAACAAATCAAAATTTATTCTAAGATTCCTAAAAATAAGAGATATTTGATGTTGCATGAATGGAGCCTTGCTTCACCATTGAGGAAGGTTCAATATTTCATACTGGCCAAAATGTCAAAAAAGATTGGATTCTCCGATCAGTTTGAAATGTTGGCATGCCCATTTTTTAAAAACCAGCCTGAATTAAAAGCTTATTTACCTATAGGTTCTTCTTTCGATACTGTTTTAGGAAAGAATATAAATCCTAAAAATTTTAGGTTAGTTTTTTTTGGTTTTTTATCCAAAAGCAAGGATATAAATACTTTAGCTGAGTTATTTAATTATTCTGTGAATCTAGGTTGGGATCAGCCAGTTATTTTTACTGGCAATAAGGATGATTCAAATTTAAAAAGCCTTCTTGCTATGTGTTCAGATGTTGAACTAAGGAAAGATTGCTCCATTCAGGAAATATCAAATGAAATAAAATGGGGAGATGTTGGGCTTTTACCTTTTGTAGATGGAACCTCTCCAAGAAGAACGACATTGTTATCTTTATTGAAGATGGGTATTCCAGTGTTATCTCCACCTCCATACAAACCACCTTTTAAAAAAGTTGATTTTCCTGAATGGAGTCGTGATGACATGCTTCACTCTATTAAAAAAAATTATATTAATTGGACAAAAAAACAAAATAAAATAATGAAAATTTTTACTTGGGAAAATGTATTAAAGGAGTATTTTGATTGGTATGAAATCTGATTTTTCAATATCTCATCCATGGTTTGGCGATCATGCAGGTAGCGAGAGAGTTTTTTTGGAATTTTTGAAAATCTTTCCAAAATCAGATTTGTATTCCTTGTGGGCTGATCAAAAGAAATGGAAAGCTTTGATAGGCGATGAAAATTTTCATTTTAGCTATTTGAATAATATTCCAAAAATAGAAAAGCATTATAGAAAATTAATTCCAATGCTTGGAGCACATGCAGTTGAGCGATTGCCAAAAATTACATCAAAGATTCATATTTCAAATTGTCATGGCTTTATGAAAGGAATCAATGTATCAGAAGAGACTTATCATTATTGTTATTGTTACAGCCCTATACGTTGGATTAGCGATCAAGAGGATATTTATCGAGAGTCTTTAGATGGTTTTTCAGCTATGTTTTTTGATTATATACATCCTAAAATTAAAAAATGGGAATTTGAAAAATCAAAACAAGTAGATCAGTTTCTAGCAATATCTAAATTTGTTTCAAAGAGGATTAAGAAATATTTAAAAAGAGATTCAAAAATTGTATACCCTCCAGTTGATACAGATTTTTTTCAACCTGCGAAATCGAAAAAAAAAGATGAATATTTGCTTGTTAGCAGGTTCGTTCCTTACAAGAGAATAAATACAGCTATAGATGCTTTTGTTAAGAATAAAAAAAATATAACTATAGTTGGCAGTGGAAAAATTGATTATCCTAATGTGCAAAAATATAGCAATATTAAATTTTTATCGGATTTAAGTGATGGAGAGTTGAGAGATCTTTATAGAGCTTCTAAAGCTTTAATTTTTACTTCAGTAGAGGATTTTGGCCTTGTTCCTGTTGAGGCAATGGCATGCGGAACACCCGTCATTGCTTTAGGAGAGGGCGGAGCTCTTGAAACTGTAAAAAATGGTCAAAGCGGTATCTTTTACAAAAGTGACACTGCACATGCTTTAAATGAAGCTGTTGACAAGCTTGAAGATTTGAAAATATCTCCAGACACTTGCAGGGATCAAGCTTTGAAATTTAGTACAGATAAATTTATAGAGAATATAAAATCAAACATAGAGTTGGCAAGGTAAAGTTTATGAAAAGAGAGCTTTTGAAGATATTTCACGCATTGCTCGATTATTTTCTTCTTTTTGAGCTTTGGAAGCTGTTGGTTTTAGGTCGCTATAACCCTTTTTCAAACGTTGTACATGTTCGTTTGGATGAAACAATTCCTTTAAGCACTCTTATCGTGCCTTTGATTTGTATTTTTTTAAAATCATATAAAAAAGCTTATTTTCCTATCAAAAAGCATTTGAGACCATTTTCTTCATGGAGTTTAGGTTTTTCATCTGTAACTATCTCTTTATGCATATTATTTTTTTTAAGAGGGTTTTTTGTTTTTTCACTCCCCTCCAGTCAGTTTGAATCTTTTTTTGATTCTCTATTTCTCATTCCTCTCGCCCCAGCAAGTCGTTTTTTGAGCTGGTGGTTTTTTTCAATAGTAGCTTTGCAGTTAAATCATGATTTACTTTCTTGGGTTTATCGAAAAGTTAGTGCTTTAAGAGGCATCAATACGGAGGTGTGGTGGTTTGGTATTAATCAAGATTCTGAACTTGTTGATAATATTTTTAATATTAGATATATTCAAGTAAAAGTTAGAAAAATTGCTATTCATGCTGACAATATTAAAAAAATAGAAACCATGAAAGAGGGCAAACTTGTCTATATGGGAATTGTTGAAGAAACAATCAATTGGGAAACTTTAAGATTGATTAAGTATGCCGGGTATCGTTGGGACATTCCGATAAAAACACTTCCAAGACTAGAGGGTTACGGTTTTATATCAATTGATGAAATAGGGCTTCCCTTAATTGGAGATCATTTTTCACTTGTTGGCCTGCCGGCAAGGATATCAAAAAGATTTTTTGATTTCTTTGTCGGTTTATTTTTATTTTTGTTGTTTTTGCCTGTTATGTTAATTGTTGCTGTTTTAATTTTGCTTACAGATAGACATAATCCATTTTTCAAGCATGAGAGATTGGGGAGGTCTGGAAGGAAGTTTAATCTTTTCAAATTTAGAACAATGCAAAATTTAACATTGGAGCAAGTTTTTGAAAGCAACCCTGGACTTAAGGATGAGTTTTTAAAAAATCATAAAATTGCAAAGGATCCCAGGATTACTAAAATAGGTTCTTTTTTAAGAAAAACGAGCTTGGATGAATTGCCACAATTGTTAAATGTTGTTTTGGGCGACATGAGTCTCGTTGGTCCTAGGCCAGTTGTAAATGAAGAATTGCAAAGATATGGAGATTGGCAAGATTTATTGCTATCGGCTAAGCCAGGAATTACTGGCTTATGGCAAGTTTCAGGAAGAAGTAATCTGTCCTATGATGCGAGGGTCAGGTTGGATACATGGTATGTCCAAAATTGGTCACCTTGGGAGGATATCAAAATTTTAATACTGACATTGCCCGCTGTTGTAAATAGAAAAGGAGCTGTGTAAAATACAAATTAAATAAAAATGTACATTTATAGACCAGCCCGTATAAAAGATTACCCCAGTATGTTACAGGTATTAGAAACAGCTAACATGCATCACATACCTTCAAAGGAAGTCCCCAAGCTCGATTGGAAGCATTGCTTTGTGGCAACCAATAAAAAAGGCAAGATTGTGGGGATGTCAGGCTGGGAGCCAGTAGATAAAATAATTTGTAAAACAACACTTATGGCAGTTCTTCCAGAATGTAAAGGTTTTGGAGTAGGTAACACATTACAAACCATCAGAATGATCGCTGCATACCAGCATGGATTTGAGTTCCTTATCACAAATGCTGATAGACCTCATGCAATAGCATGGTATAAGAAAAATTTTGGATATACAGAGATTGGCAAGCTGTCAAAAGAACATGAGTTTGGTTTGCCTGATGTTCATGAATGGACAACATTGAAAACAAATCTGAAGGAGTGGTATGAAGGTACACCCCAATAAACCTTACGATCCATTGGTAATCAATGCTTGCTTGACAGGTGTTGTGGCTGACCCAGGTTCAAAAAATGTTCCCATTAGTATAGACGAAATTGTTGAGTCAGCATGTGATGTGATAGAAGCAGGAGCAACTATTGTTCACTGTCATGCTAGAGATAAAAATGGCTATAACACATGGGATCCTGATGTATTTGCGGAGATATTTACAAGAATTAGAGGATATCATCCGGATGTTCTTTTATGTGCTACTTGTTCAGGCAGGGTGGAGAACACTTTTTCAGCAAGAAGTGCTGTTCTTGATCTTGAAGGCAATGCTAAACCGGACATGGCTTCATTAACTCTCGGCAGCATGAACTTTATCACAGGGCCAAGTGTTAATAGCCCTGAGATGATTGAGAGATTGGCTATTTGTATGAATGCCAAGGGCATCATTCCAGAATTGGAAGTGTTTGAACAGGGAATGGTTAATTACGGGTTGGTTTTAAAGAATAAAGGAATTTTAAAGCCACCTTTTTATATGAATGTGCTGTTAGGTTCTTTAGGTACAGCAACAGCAAGAGCAGAAGACCTTTGTGTGTTGGTTAAAGATATTCCAGATGACTGGACATGGGCAGGTACAGGTATAGGAAGATTCCAACTCCCTGTAAATGTTATGAGTATTGCAATGGGAGGCCATGTAAGAGTTGGCTTAGAAGATAATATTTATTATGATTATGACAGAAAGCAATTAGCTACAAATGGTGATTTAGTAAGAAGAATAGTCAGAATTTCCAAGGATTTTGGCAGGCCTATTGCCAATATTATTGATACCAGAAAATTAATAGGATTGAAGGATAGAATCAAACTTGCAAAAAAATAAAATTATGACAATTCAAAAAGAAGTTGATTCGCTCTTGCAAAGTTTACAAAAAGTTGTTTTTGGCAAAAAGAATGAAATAGAGCTTATCGTCACTGTTTTGTTTGCTGAAGGGCATGTTTTGATTGAGGATGTTCCTGGTACAGGAAAAACAGTATTGGCAAAGGCAATCTCCAAAGCATTTGGTCTTGATTTTAAAAGGATACAAATGACTCCTGATTTGCTCCCTAGTGATTTAACCGGTTCAACAGTAATGAAAACAGACAGAAGTGGTTTTGAATTTTCGAAAGGTCCACTTTTTGCTAGCATTGTTTTAGCTGACGAAATCAATAGGGCTTCTCCAAAAACTTTATCTGCAATGTTGGAATCAATGGAAGAGAGACAGATAACTGTTGATGGCGTTACTCGTGATTTGCCAGATCCTTTTTTGGTTATTGCAACGCAGAATCCAGTTGAGCATGAAGGAGTATTTCAACTTCCATGCGCTCAGCTGGATAGGTTTTCTGCCAGGGTTGCGTTGGGTTATGCTGACAAAGAAAGTGAAATTGAAATCTTAAATTCACAAAATGAAAACCATCCATTAGATGATTTGAAGGTTTACTTCAATGTTGAGAAAATTAAACAATGTATAAATGAAGCAAGAAAAGTTCATATAAGTGATTTAGTCCAAAGTTATATTGTTGACTTGGTTAGATTAACTAGGGAAAATAATTCATTAATAGGTGTAAGCACCAGGGGTGCTATTGTTTTGTCAAGAGTAGCAAGATCAAGAGCTTGGCTGAAAGGAAGAGATTATGTTTTACCGGATGATATTAAAGAATTGGCAATCCCGGTTCTTGCCCACAGAATGATGGATGAAGGTGGGTCTTTAAGTAGGAGTCAAGACAGAATCAAAGAAATACTTCAAAGCATACCTGCCCCTATAGCATAATGCTAAATTCAAAACCGGGGTTTACTCCACAAGGTTTAACAGTTGTTTTTCTTGCATTTATTTTGTATCAATTTGGGCATAATGTTTTAGGGATCAAAGGTTTAGAGGTTATTTCTTTTATCTTGGTCTCTTTGATTTTTTCGGGTTTTATCGAAATTAAGCGTTTGCATGATCCACAAGGTTTTAGGGTTGTTTTTCCGAAGGAAATTTTTGCTTGTGAGGAAAACAAAATTCGATATTCTTTAGAAAAGCTTGGCAGTGCAGCCTGGAATGGGTTAAGTATTCATTGTAAGGATAAGGAAAATAAAAAAATTAAAGTTTCAGTTAATCCTGGTACTGATGAAAGCATTAAGGAAGGTATTTTAGGGGTTTTCAAAAGGCAAGAGAGAGGTGTAACTGAATCTTTAAATGTTAATTTGATTTGGAAAGATTGTTTTGGTTTAGTTAGTAGAAATTTAAAAATTCATCAATCTGAAAAGATAATTGTCTATCCACAAAGAATCAAAATAAAAATTGATGATAGACAGCCTCTAGGTTTTGGCTTGCCTTTTCAAGCCGAGGATGGCAATGCAGTTGAAAGAGAAGGGTCAAGTCAGGATTTTTTAGGTATACGCAAATATGTTTTTGGAGATTCTTTAAAGAATATCGATAGGCTTAGTTCTGAAAAAACAGGTGAATTAATGGTCAAGAAGTTTCATCATATGGAGGGTATTGGTGCCTGGATAAGATTAAGCAATAAAGGTTGGGAATCTTATGAACATTGGGAGAATGGAATCAAGATCGCTGCTGCATGGGCATCATTTTGGGCTTCTAAAAAATACCCTGTTGGTTTTCTTTATGAGGGTGATGAGGTTGTAAAAATTATGCCTTCTGATGGAGAGAGTATTCTGAATAAGATATTTCACTCTCTCGCTCTTTTGCCAAAAGATTTTTCCAATCAGATTTTCACACCAAAAAAACATGTGGGCAATTCTTTATTCATATTGCCAAATAAAGTCAAAATGCCAGCACATTCTTTTGGAATCCTGACCCCAAATCAAAAAATCCCTACTGGCAGCGGCGTTTCAATTTCATGGAAGAAAAAATCACAATATTGGGTTTCTGGTTTATGAGATCTTTTTTTGTTCAAGCTAGAGGCAGAAGGGTTGCATTGGAGTTTCTTTTAATTTTAATGATTTGCACTACTTCAATTATTTTTTCTCAATCTTATGGCATGGGAATGGCTCTTTCGAAAGTATTAGTTCCCTGTATCCTGGGATTATTTTTTTCTAGATTTGTTTCAACGCAGAAATGGACAAATGTTGCAGCATGGTTTATTGAAATACTTGCAGCCATTTTGTTTTATATTAAGATTTCAGAAAGTTTTAAAAATGGTGTATCTGTATATGATTTTCTTTCAGACATTCTTCCCTTATTTTTAATTCTTTACACTTTTAAATTGGTCAATTCGAGAGATATTAAATTCTTTTCATTGATACCTTTCAGTGTTGCTGTATTTGTTGCAGGGGTTTCCCCATCCTCTCTTTTTACATTTAATGCAATAATTTTGTCTATTATTATTATTGGATTAATCACAGGGTGCCCCATGTTGGTTCGTACCGATGAAGATAAAAAAATTAAAAATGAATGGTTTTCTGTCTTCAAAAGGTATGTTGCTAGATTGCTTTTTATAGTTTTTGGACTTGTTGTGATTTCTGAATCAATTGCTCCTTCAAAAATTATTAGAAATTTAGGTGGGGATGTGCAGGTTGGAGTAGAGAATATAACCCCTTACAGATATACAAATTTTTCTTCAGATATTGTGCCAAGGAGTTCTTATTCTGGTTTTTCTCCATTTTTAAATTTAAGCCGAAAGGAAAATGTTCACTTAAGCGAAGAGCCATCTTTGGAGGTAACTGGTCCACCAACCTATTGGAGAGGTGTGGTTTTTGATGTTTTTTCAGGATCGTCATGGGAGTCATCTAGAAAATCAACCAGATCCATACATTCAAATCCTTCAGTCAATGGTTTTGAAATTAAACCTGAGGAGTATAAGTATTTTGATTTTGAGAAAAATGATCAGGATTTAATCAAAATCAACAGATCGGTTAAGTTTTTAAAAGGTCATGGTAATTTTTTATTTACTCCATGGATACCAAACCGTATTTCATTTGGGCCTATAAATAATTTTTTATCAATTTCAAATTTATATTTAAACCAATCGCCTAACAGTGCTATTTTGACCCCTTTTGAAACCCAGGTGGATTTTAATTACCAGATTGAAAGCATTTTGACACAAGGCCAACAGTTAGAGACGAGTGTTTTGAATGCAAATTCTTTTGATTCTTCGTATGGGGCAATGCTTAACCCCAACATACCAAATCCAAATTCAAATGGATTGGTTGAGCCATACATTAATTACCTTTCTTTACCTGAAATTTCTGACAGAGTGATCGAGTTAACGGAATCTATTGCTGAGCAGGGAGGTGCAATAGAGAAAATGCAAAGAGTCGCTGCTTATCTAAGAGAAAATATGCAATATAGTCTTGAAACCGATCCTTTACCAACAGGTTTTGAATCAACTGATTGGTTTTTGTTTGAATCACAATCTGGATGGTGTGAAATGTTTGCTTCAGCACTGGGGACCATGGGGAGAATTTTAAATATAAAAACAAGATTAGTCGGTGGCTATCAGGGGGGTGAAAAAATTTCTGGCAAATCTTCTTACTTAATTCGTGAAAAAGATGCTCATGTATGGGTGGAGTTTTGGTCAGAAGAACATGGCTGGATTCCAATTGATCCAACACCTGAAAGCAGTCTTGTTAATTCAAGCGACTCTCAGGCAGATTCAGATACTGGTGCATTTAGTCAAGTTAGAAAGGTAGTTGATAACCTAGTTGAAAATATTGAATTTTTAACATGGAGCAACAAGTTAGACGCAATATGGTCAAATGTACGAATTTATCTTATAGGTTTGTTTCTGCTGGTTTCTCTTTATGGTTTTTTCCGTTTCATCAAAAATTCTGATTTTTTTTCAAAAAAGAAATTGATTGTGATGAGGATTCAGAAATGGATAAGCTTAGCCAGAAAAGATGGCATATCAAAAAACAAGCATGAAACCCTTAGGGAGTTTGGTTTGAGATGGTATGCAAAAACGAAGAAAAATGGGATAATGGAAGACTTAAAAGCTTTTGAGGTTGCTTTATATGGAAAAAGTTCTTTTTTTTAAACTTATAATCATTAAAGCTGGAGGGATTTTATGAAAAGACTTGGAGATATATTAGTTGATGAAGGTTTAGTAACATCTGACCAACTCAAGGAGGCTCTTTCAAGCCAGCAAAAAACAGGAAAGAGGTTGGGACAGGCCATTATTGATATGGGGATTTCAACTCCAGATGAAATTCTTGATGCATTGTCTCGCCAGATGGGAATCCAAAAAGTTGACCTGTATGAAGAAGAGATTGATCTAGCCATTGCACGACTTTTATCTGTTGAAAAAATACAACAATATAGAGCTATACCGATGAAAGAGGTTGACAGCACCCTTCTTGTTGCCATGGTCGACCCTTTAAATGTTATTGCAATTGATGATATCAGGATTTCTACAGGCAAAGCAGTTAAGCCTTTGATAACCAGTGAAGAATCTTACAAGCATGCGTTTGATGAATATTTTGGGAAAGCACATGAAGCGGAAAAAGCTGTAAAAGAATTTGAAGATCAAAGACGTGCTGAGGGTTTACTTTCTGAAGAGTTAGAAAAGATGACCAAGGCTTTGGATGTTGATGATGCTCCAATCATCAAGCTTGTTGAAAGCTTGTTAACTAGTGCTGTGGAAATGGGATGCAGTGATATTCATCTTGAACCCAAAGAAACAAAGCTTCAAGTTAGATTTAGGGTTGATGGAGTTTTGCAAAAAATGATGGACATTCCAAAAACAGCTTTATCTGCTGTTGTGGCTCGTTTTAAGATTTTGGCAAACCTGGATACTTCCGAGAGAAGGAAGCCGTTGGATGGAAAGATAGCAAAAGAAATTGGTGGAAAAAAGATTGACTTTCGTGTATCCACAGTTCCAACTGTCAATGGTGAAAAAGTGGTTGCTCGTGTGTTGGACAGATCAGCATCGATGTTAACACTTGAAGATTTAGGTTTCACTAAAAAAGAACAAGGCATATGGGTAGAGCTTTTAAAAAAACCACATGGAATTATTTTGCTGACTGGACCTACAGGTTCAGGAAAAACCACAACATTAAATGCTAGTCTTTCAAGGATAGCAAGCGATGATATTAATGTAACCACCATTGAGGATCCTGTTGAATATCAGATTCCTAAAATAAACCAAGTTCAGGTAAATAATAAAGTGGGTCTAACTTTCGAATCTGCCCTCAGGAGTTTTTTGCGACAAGATCCGGATGTAATGATGGTTGGTGAGATTCGTGATTTTGAGGTTGGTGAAATGGCTATACAGGCCTCTTTAACTGGTCACTTGGTCTTTTCCACACTTCACACCAATGATGCTGCTTCATCTATAACAAGATTAACCAATATGGGGATAGAGCCTTTTTTGGTTAATGCAACTTTAGCTGGAGCTGTTGCACAAAGGTTGGTTAGAAAATTGTGTGAACACTGCAAAGAACATGAGGAAATGTCTCTAGAAGAATTTGATCGATTGAAGCCAATCTTGAAAAAGGTTGGATATGAAAAAGACACACCGCCATTGGTGCATAATGCACCTGGGTGTAAATTCTGCAATGGATCAGGAGCAAAAGGAAGATCAGCAATTTTTGAAATGATGGTCATGACGAACAAAATAAGAAATATGTGTTTGCAAGGAGCTAGTGAAAAAGAGATCAAAATTGAAGCAATTAATGAAGGTATGGATACGTTGTTTCAGTCAGGTCTTACTAGAGTTTTGGATGGACAGGTTTCCTTGGATGAGCTATTCAGAGTTTGTCCTCCAGAAGAGCTTGCAATTGAAATAGGTGGAGGATATGAAGAGTCTGAAGAAGCAACTACTAAATCTGAAAAGAAAATTCCTGAACTCGCTGAAGCTCCAAAGATGCTTGCTCCTTTTGTGAAGGAGTAAATGGGAGGTTTTTATGGCAATTAAAGAAACAATTCTTGAACTTTTGGTAAGGCTACATGAGGAAAATGGTAGTGACTTGCATGTGTCCGTGGGAGCAAAACCTTCTTGTAGGGTTTTTGGAGAAATAAAACAGTTTGAGGAGTTTCCCGTTTTAACGAGTGAAGACACTAGGACTTTAGCTTATTCCATGATTCGTGAAGAACAAAGGAAGAAGTTCGAAAATGAAAAAGAGTTAGATTTTGGTTATGAGCAGGAAGGCCTTGGTAGGTTTAGGTGTAACTTCTTTTTCCAAAAGGAGTCTGTTGCTTTTGCAATCAGGGCTTTGCCCTTAAGGATTCCAACTATGGAAGAAATTCTTTTGCCTGAAATTATTAAAAAGAAAATTTTTGAACCTAGAGGCTTGGTTCTTGTTACTGGACCTACTGGTTCAGGTAAGACTACTAGTTTAGCTGCTATGTTGAATCATATTAATGATGTAACCCATAAGCACGTTGTTACTTTAGAGGATCCAATTGAGTTCTCCCATCAACATAAAAGCTCAATTGTTAATCAAAGGGAAATCGGTGTAGATTCCTTTTCTTTCGCTGAATCAATGAAGAGAGTTTTAAGACAAGATCCAGACATAATACTTGTTGGAGAAATGAGAGATCTAGAAACCATAGCAGCTGCTATAACCGCAGCTGAAACAGGCCATTTGGTTTTTGCAACAATTCACACTATTAATGCACCAATGTCTATTGACAGAATCATTGATGTTTTTCCAGCTGAGCAACAGGAAATGGTTAGAGCGCAATTAGCTAATTGTATTCAGGTTATTATGTCCCAAACATTATTGAAGAGATCTGACCGTCCTGGACGTTTGGCTGCATTTGAAATGATGGTAGGTATTCCAGCTGTTAGGAATCTCATAAGGGAAGGTAAGATTTATCAAATACCATCAACAATGATGACACACAAGAAAGAAGGAATGCAAACTATGGATCAATGTTTGAGGGATTATTATTTCGCAAATCTTATAACGCTGGAGACAGCGATGTCTAGATGTCATAATGCAAAGGAATTAAGAAATTTAATTGCTGCAAAGGAAGCAGAGCTTTCAGAGGCTTCTGGTGAGGAGTCTGATTCTGACAATGAGCCAACAGCGGAATTTATACCACAATAGAGTCAAACAGTTCCAGAGGAAGAAATACCCTACTACGTAGGGATTTGATATTTTTGTTAATTTTATGTATAATCAAAAGGCTAAGTCTCTTTCGCGCCAAGAAACATAGCTTTTAAATTATGCCTACATATTTGTTTACTGCGCGCGATACGTCTGGTAAGACGATAACCAGAAGATTAAATGCTGACACTGCTCAAACTGTTATAGATGCCCTGCAGGCTGAGAATCTGACAGTAATAAGAATCAAAGAGCAAAAAGAAAGTCAGTTCCTCAAGAAACTAAGAACTGCTCAACCTGTTAGCCTTAAAGTGTTAACTATATTTAGCAGGCAATTTGCACTATTGGTTTCAGCCGGTTTAACCTTGGCTAGAGCTTTATCAACACTTGAGGAGCAAGCAGAATTCCCACACTTTAAAGATATTCTTGTAGATTTGAGAAAGAAGATCCAGGCAGGTGAGACTTTACACAACTCAATGGGCTTACACAAGAGAGCCTTTTCTCCCTTCTTTAGATCTATGGTCAGAGCAGGAGAGATTGGTGGTGTGTTAGAGGATGTTTTGGAGAGAATGGCAACTTTTTTTGAAAAAGAATTAAAGCTTAGACACAAAATAAAAGCTGCTATGTCTTATCCTTTGTTTGTTATTATCGCTGCTTTCTTGATAACAATGGGTATCTTATTGTTCATTGTTCCTCAGTTTGCTTCTTTCTTTGAGGAAATATCAGAGGGAAAAACTCCATTGCCAGCTATGACTCAAACACTTATGGATGCTTCAGATTGGATAATAGCAAACCCATTATTGATACCTTTACCATTAGTTGCTATTTGGTTGTTTTATTTATTTAGAAAAACCAAATGGGGACATATCTTGTTAGATGGTTTGGTTATGAGGATACCAATTTTTGGAAAACTGTCAAGAATGGTTGGTGTTTCCAGGTTTACGAGAACACTGGGAACACTAATACAGTCAGGTGTAACACTTATGGAATCTTTGGATGTTACTAAAACGACAGCTGATAATCATGTAATTGAAAAATGTGTTGATTACATTAGAGATAGGGTTAGGGAAGGTGAAGCCATAAGTATACCTATGAGAAGAACAGGTGTTTTTCCTGCTATGGTATACAACATGGTTGCAGTTGGGGAAGAGGCAGGTAACCTTGAATCCATGCTGCATAAAGTAGCTGATTTCTATGATGAGGAGATAGATGCAACTGTAGAACAGTTGGCAAGTCTCATTGAACCGATTATGATTATGGTTATAGGTGTCATTGTTGGAGTTATAGTTGTAGCTCTTTACTTGCCTGTATTTAGTATTGTGGATTTGTTCTGATGATGATTAGTAAGTTTTTTAATTTTACAAACCTTGAAAAAGGTAGTTCTAAATGTCTTATTCCTTCTGATTTATCAGACAGGATTAAATCTCAATTTTTAGGAGGTATTTCGATGAATCGAAACAAGGGTTTTACCCTAATCGAGTTATTAGTTGTTATCGTTATCATCGGTATTCTTATAGCAATTGCTCTTCCTAACTTCATAAGAGTTAAAGAGAAAGCTATGGAATCCCAGGTAAAGAGTAATCTTAGAGTTATCCAAGTTGCTCTTGAAAGATATGCAACTGAACATGACGGAAAATATCCATACTGGTTGATGGGAGGAGATGCGACAGATCCAAACGCTTCGCCACTCTCTCCTTATTTCAACTCATATTGTGCAAGTCAGCAACGCTGTGGCGATGGTGATGCACTTTTGACTTTTGGATATCTTTCCATTTACCCTAAGAACCCATTTGCCGCAGGCGGCGGTGGGCACAACTTCTCAGTTCCAGGTATGACCTGGGCCTACGCAGACGGCACTATGAATAGTGCTTTCGAGTGGGATGATGAAGCTTGGGGTGGTGGTGACTGTGCAAGCAGTCCTACCGGATCTGCTACTGGCAACGCTGGTAGTTTAGGTGGTCGACGCGTTGGTGGTCCTTCAGGGGACGCAATGTGGGAAGTAACAGAGGGAGGTTATGGATGTATAGCACCAAGTATAGCTGGTGGTCCTGGCCGATCTCGTGGTTGGAACGGACATCCTCCGCCTCCACCATTACCTGCAAACAACGGCACTGTAAACTGTGCTCAACAACTTTGTCAGACTGCTAAGATGTATCACAGACCTTTTATGGCTGGTAATTTCTATTACTACCCAATTTTCGGTGGAGAAAAAATGTACGGACAGTGGTGGATGGGTGAAGCCCCATTAGGTTACCACATTTCAGTATATGGTGCTCCAGGAAACAAGGGTCATGATGTATATGACGGATATGGGGACTTCAGAGAGAACACTTATTTCTGTGAAGGCGATTCTCCATACACCGGGGATATAGATGGAGACACAAGACTTGACTGCAAAAACAGACAGGTATCAGACATGAACAATGGTCCTGATGGTCAGTTTGACGGAGTTATTACAGTGATCTCAAGTGGTGTTGACGCAAGAGTCCCTATGGACAATGCTGATCTCCCAAATATGCACGAGTAACGGAGGTAATATATATGAATAATATTAAAAATCGTGGATTTACATTAATCGAACTTTTGGTAGTTATCGTTATTATCGGTATTCTCGTAGCGATGGCTTTACCTAACTTCATTAAGGTAAAAGATAAGGCTAAGGAAGCTCAAGCAAAATCTGCTTTACGTGTAATTCAGGTTGCTTTAGAGAGATATGGTACTGACTGGAATGGTCTTTACCCTTGGTTCCTTGGTGGTGGTGACGCTTCTTACAATGTAGTAAGAATGGCACCGGGTAACTTCTACTGGTCCTACATGGACGTAGAAGGCGCGTTTGCAGACAACATTAACAACGCTACAGGGCAAGCAGGTGTACAGGACAATCAACCTGATCCAGGTTTTTGTACTGACAGCTTAATGCCAGCAGCGGGTGATGACTACGGCAATTTGCCTGTTTGTATGGACGCTTTGATGGTTAATGGATACCTTTCACAGTACCCAGCTAACCCATTCAAAAAGTTCTCAAAACAGTCTTGTTATGGTCAAGGCCACACATGCGGCAACTATTTTAGTTGGATGGGTATGGGTGGTAACCTAATGATGGATGTTTCAAATACGCGTGGTGATTGGCCATGGGTAAGTACATGGGCAAATGAAAACACTAACTCTGATTTCAGCATTTACATGCAGAATCAGATGCCGGGACATTTCTATTATCACCCAATTTTCATGGACACTATGTCAGCATTGAACCACAGATTCGCTTTAGGTGAACCTGGTTCATCTCCTGCACAACAAATTGTTGGTCACGCAGTTGCTGGTTACACACTTTCACTACTTGCTGGTCTTACTAGCCCAGGTGAAGATGTAACTCACATGACTCCATGTGGTTGGCAGACTGGTAACAGTGTTTACGGAACAGAATGTGATTTCTACTGGTGGAACGGCTGGGGAGGAGCTATGTGGCATCCAACTGGATACTTCAGCTTTGAACCTGACCCAAGAGCAAGCCCTGCGGCTTCTAATGGCCCAGGTGGTACTTGGGTAGTTAACGCTCTTCCTGCAGGTGACGAGAACCCAGGTGGTTCTGGCCCTGATGGAATTACTGACTTTTTGGCTACTACTTTAGCATCTGGTGTAGACGCCAGGGTTAAAAGAGGTAACTAAACTACGAAAACAACAAGAGTGGGGGGTTCGCCCCCCACTCAAAAATTAAAGGTTTTAGGAAAATGAATTTAAAAATTAAAATGGACGAAAAAACAAGAGCTTCGACTCTTGTGCTTTCGTTCTCAAAGAGACGAAAGAATCTTTATATTTATAATTTTTAGGAGGTTATACATTATGAAAAGAGGTTTTACTCTTATTGAACTTTTGGTGGTTATAACAATCATCGGAATTCTTGTTGCTTTAGCACTTCCAAACTTCATCAAGGCCAAAGATAAGGCTTTAGAAGCAGAAGTAAAGAGCAACTTACACAGCATACAGATCTCATTAGAGAGATATGCTACTGACAATGACGGAA
>Ga0111541_10000005_pt1 | contig 71017 bp, 65 predicted proteins | sample Knorr_S7_td_DCM__FD_83039 | JGI IMG/M metagenome (GOLD analysis project Ga0111541, IMG submission 83039) | Marine microbial communities from Southern Atlantic Ocean transect - Knorr_S7_td_DCM_ad_131m_LV_B (version 2) (version 2) | ecosystem: Environmental > Aquatic > Marine > Oceanic | place...
ATTTACAGATGGTTTGCCCGTTCGATACGCGGCGAGGAAAATGTTCCTGAATCGTATGCATCTATTGAGGATGGGGTCCGTGGAATCCGTTTCATTGAGGCTGCTATCGAATCGTCAGACAGTGAAACCTGGATTGATTTTTGATTGTGAAAAATTCTTATTTCCTACTTTTTTTAGTCGTTGTTTTTTCAGGTTGTCTTAAAACCACTAAAGAATCAGAAGCTCCTCGCATTGTCGAGCAAACCCTTAAGCCTGAATTGTCACCTTGGGAAGAGGATCAGATGTTGACGCAATTGAACACAAGGGATCTTTTAAGAAGGAAAATGTCTGAGCCTCTTGCTTACGAGCTTTTGGCAAGGCCGAACATACCACAAGAGAAACATCGTGACGCAATCAACTATCTTAAAGATATCAACAATGCAACCTTTGGGGATGAGGTCATCAATGCCAGCATCCTGTTAAGCGAACGAGGGGTTGCATTGGGTCATCTTGGGATGCTTCTCATGGAGGCTAAAGAGCTTGATTTTGACAAAACATGGGATGCTATAGGCAAGCTTTACCTAGATGAACCTTTGACCGCCTATCTTTTTGCCGGACTTCTTCTTTCGGATTACGACATTGCGAAAAACGCAATAGAGAAAGAAGAGGATGGCGTTTTTATATTGATAAGTTCAACATCCTTGGTTCCTGACGGTGAGGTCCGTAAGGAATTAACGAATTATGTTATCGCCACTCTTTCAGATACGGAAATAGAAGATCTGGATATTCTTGAGGCCGGTATTTTAGCCATGAAGAACAATGAATACGGTCTTGACATCATGAGGGATTCATTGATGGCAACTGCAGAAAATCACTCTTCAATAAACATCAGATTTGCTGCGCTTGAGGCTCTTGGAAACGAAGTTAAAACAATCGAAATGAAAGCTATTCCGATAATGAAATACGATGTCAATTCTTTCTCTGTAAAGCCAAGTCAGCCTGTCAGGATCATCTTGAAGAATGAAGAATCCATGCCGCATAATGTTGTGATTGTTGAGCCCGGGTCCTTTCCAGACAGGATTATTGAGGATCTTGCAACCTTGTATGGATCCGCAGACGCTTCCGGTTTGGACTATATCCCACAAACTGATACGGTTCTTTTCCACACTGCGATGATAAATGTTGATGAATCCACAGAGTTATTGTTTTTTGCACCTGAATCCGAGGGCGTGTATCCTTATCTCTGCACTTATCCAGGTCATTGGGCAACTATGAATGGCGTAATGGAAGTTAAGAATTAGTAATGCTACAATAGTGCCTTAAATTATGTTAGATGTTATTGTTGTTGGAGCTGGTGCAGCAGGGATTGGTATTAGTGCAATACTCGATGATCTTGGGGTAGACGATATGCTTATTCTTGAAAGAGAAAAAGTCGGAACGTCTTTCAAGAATTGGCCAAAAGAAATGCGCTTGATCACACCTTCTTTTACAACAAACTTTTACGGGCAAGCTGACCTTAATTCAATTATGGCGAGAAGCTCTCCCGCTTATTTTTTAAGAAAGGAACATCCAACTGGCAAGGAGTATGCTGAGTATTTGAAAAGCCTAGCGGAATATTGCAACCTGCCAATTGTTGAACATACAAACATTGAAAAAGTCACCTATTCAAAAGGTGTCTTCAGTTTGAAAATAACCAATGGCAAAGAGGTAAGAACACGTTTCCTTATTTGGGCTGCAGGAGAGTTTCAATACCCTAACATGACTGTTTTTCCAGGATCAGAATTGTGTTTACACAACAGTAAAGTCAAAAGCTGGAAAGATGTGAAAGGAGACAAACATTTCATCATAGGTGGTTATGAAAGTGGGATTGATGCTGCAGTTCATTTAAGCCGTTTGGGCAAAGAGGTTTATGTGTTGGATGGCAATGCCCCTTGGGGAGATAGAACCACAGATCCAAGCTTAAGCTTATCGCCTTTTACCATGGAAAGGCTCGAAGAAGAGATGAAGCATGGCCGAATCAATCTGATAGGAAAGTCGAAGATTAAAGAGGTTTCCAAGAAGGGCGATGAATACTTAATTGAAATACAAGGAAAATCAAAAATACATACAAGTAAAACACCACCTATCTTGGCTACTGGCTTTAAAAGCAGCCTCACTCTTATTGAAGATTTGTTTGAATGGGACAAAGAAGAGTCCTATGCTTTATTAAGTGAAGAAGATGAATCAACAAAAACACCAGGCCTTTTCCTTGTTGGCCCACAGGTTCGTCATGAGAATCTAGTTTTTTGTTTCATATACAAGTATCGCCAAAGATTTGGCGTTGTTGCAAATGCAATTGGCGAAAGATTGGAATTGGATACAGAGATATTGGAATATTATCGTCAGGAAGGTTTTTACTTAGATGATTTGAGCTGTTGTGCTGATGAGTGTGATTGCTGATGAGCAAAGATCGTATTCAAAAAAAAGGTAATTCCAAAATAAATCTTGAATGGCTTTTTCAATCTATCGCGAGTGTTTCATGGGTCGTTTCTGTTATTGTTTACGGCTCATATGAACTTGGTGATTGCTTGCAATTGCTGGCAGCTACATCCTGGACAGTTTCCAATTTTATGAACTACCTTAGTCAACAAAAGGCACAAAGTTAGGCAAACAGTCAACCTCAAACGCCTGAGAGCTTGACGCTCTAGCGCATTTGTCTCCATATTTAGAGACCTGCATGGCGATATAAGCTAGATCTAGCATTTTCCACAACACTAATAACATGACAATAAAACCAACAACCTTATTTAAAACATTTACTTTTTTTTGTGTTGATGTTGGATACAAAGCTTCTTCTTGTTTTCTTATGCTTTTTATGTCAGCACCTTTTTCAAACATCGATAATGTAATTCCAATTCGATTATTTGTATAGTTCCATTGTGCTTGGAAGTTTTGCTTTTTCTCAACCGATGTACCCAAATCTCTTAGGCTGGTCGATATGTCCAATAATTGCTTAATTCCTTTTGCAACTATACTAGCTCTCTCGTCGTTACCGCCAATTGTCAGCGCTACCGGTATGAGGTTTTTTGCAATCCATTCTTTTTCCCTAGCCAGGGCGTCCTCTTCATCAGTATTTGTTTCTGGCATATCATGAGCTCCAGCACAAAGCAACCATGGTTCAGCAATTGCTTTTATTCTTTTCCAATGCAGCTTGAAATCCTCAAGATTTTGCAATGATTTTTTTGTCATTTTTTGTTTACTCTTCATGGAATAATAAAACACTTAGATTTTCGGCCGCACCAGGGAAATCAGAGTCCTCCTTGACAACCATTTTAAGAAATTTAATAGCATCTTTTGACCTGTTGGTTTTTGCATAAATTATTGACATGTCATGAAGTGCGTGTATATGGTTAGATTTTATTTTCAACACTTCGTCAAACATTGTTTCCGCATCTTCAAGCTCTCCCTGCGAGAGAGATATTTTCCCGATATGGTATAAGCATGTTGCCCTGGTGCCTGATTCAGTTTTTTTGCTTAATTCAAGTGCGGTTTTAAAGCTTTGTTTTGCATTGGGGTCACTAGACCAGTACTGCGTCAAACCCAACATCATCCAAGCTTCAGACGATTTTGAGTTTTCACTTGTTAGGTCTTGCGACAGATCCATAATTTGCTTTAATAGTTCCAGCTGGTTTTCAGCATCACCTTTTTCAAGCGATAGAAGCATTTTTCTTGCAAGCCCAAGCTGCTCTTTGTAAGAGCTGTTTTTTTTGTTACTCATATTCTTGAGCTGCTGCCAATGCGGCAAGTTCGACAACTTGTCCAACACCACAGTGTCTCTCAAGAACATGAACAGGGTGTTTCATGCCCAGCAATATAGGTCCAACCAAATGAGCCTCTCCCAAAGATTGTAACAACTTGTAAGATATGTTTGCGCTGTCAAGGTCTGGACACACAAGGACATTAACTCTTGATTCATTTGCAAGGGGTGAGAATGGGTATGTTTTCTTTATTATTTTTGTATTAAGAGCAACATCAGCTTGCATTTCACCATCAGCAGGTATTTCAGGCCATTTGCTTCTGAAAAGTCGCAAGGCCGCTTGAACCCTTGCAGCCTCATCATCCGGGCTTGATCCAAAACTGGCATGACTTAAAAATGCAACTACAGGATCCAAACCTATTGATTCAGCAAGATCAGCAAGAAGCTTTCCCGATTCCGCTAGGTCTTTTTTCGATGGCTTTATTCCAATAGTTGCATCACCAAGGACTATTGGAGATATATTTTCATTGTTGGGAATAATTACATAGCCCCCTATTGCATGTTCCACCTTGTTCGCTGTAGGCAGAATTTGGAATAACGGTATGAGCGAATGTCTATAGTAAAGATTTTGTCCAACAACCAGTCCATGCGCATTTCCGAGGCGAAGATGCATTGCTCCAAAAATGACAGGTCTTTTTATTCTTTTGTCGGCTTCTTTTTTAGTTAAGCCTTTTCTCCTCCTGAGTTCCAGGTATTTTTTTGCGTATTCTTTTCTGTCAGGATGTTTCACTGGGTCTAGTATTTCCATAGCTGAAATATCAACTTTTGATTGTTCAGCAGCAGCTTGGATTTTTTTGGTATTTCCCACTAGAACTGGTTTTGCCAAAGCGTCTCCAAGCAGTATTTCAGCAGCTTGCAAAATTACAGGTTCATCACCTTCTGGGAAAATGATTTTTCTTCCCTTGCGAGCTGCATTTTTAAATATTGGTTTAAGAATCCTTCGACTCGGCTCTATTTTTCTTTGAAGCATGTATCCATATGTGTCAATATCAATTTGCTTTCTTGCAACTTTGGTTTCTATAGCGGCTCTTGCAACAGCTGGAGCGACATGATAAAGAACTCTTCTGTCTGTTGGTTTCGGAATTACATAATCTGGCCCAAAGGCAAGGTCCGCCATTCCATAAGCGTCTTTTACCTCTTTAGTCACTGAGCTTCTTGCCAATTCCGCTAAAGCTTCACTCGCAGCAACCATCATTTCATCATTGATTGCTTTAGCAGCTACGTCAAGTGCGCCTCTAAAGATAAAAGGGAAACCCAAAACATTATTAACCTGATTTGGAAAATCAGACCTTCCCGTTCCAACTATTGCATCTGGTCTTGTTTTCTTTGCAAGGTCGTAAGGAATTTCAGGATCAGGATTAGCCATCGCAAATATTATTGGATTTTTATTCATTTTTTTAATCATGCTAGGTGTAACAGTGTCTCTTACAGAAACTCCAAGAAAGCAATCAGCTCCATCTAAAGCATCAGCCAATGTCCGTTTATCGGTTTTTGTTGCAAACTCATCTTTGTATTTGTTCATCCCGTCTTTTCTTCCGATGTAAACAACACCCCTAGAGTCAACAAGTATTATTTTTTCTCTTTTGTGACCTAGATGACAAAGCAGCCTTCCCATCGCGATACCAGCAGCTCCAGCTCCTGATATGACTGTAGTCAAGTCTCCCCATTTTCGATTCGTAAGCATCAAGCTATTGATTACAGCTGCACCAGTAATAATTGCTGTTCCCCATTGGTCATCATGAAAAACTGGTATATTAAGTTTTTCTTTTAGCTTTTCTTCAACTTCAAAACATTCAGGAGCCTTGATGTCTTCTAGATTTATACCTCCAAAAGTCGGCTCTAAAGCCTGAGTAACATTGATGATTTCTTCTGATGTTTTAGCATTTATTTCTATATCAAATGCATCAACATTAGCGAATTTTTTAAACAAAACTGCTTTACCTTCACCAACTGGCTTAAAGGCTTCAGGGCCAATATTGCCCAACCCAAGAACAGCGGTTCCATTAGATAAAACAGCAACCAAATTTGCTTTGTTTGTATACTGATATACATCCTGTTTGTTTTTGTGTATTTCCAGACAGGGTTCTGCCACACCAGGTGAGTAAGCAAGCGTTAAGTCATCTTGAGTCAAGCAGGGTTTAGTAACTTTTATCTCAGTTTTCCCCGGTTTGGGGTTTTTATGGTAATTTAAGGCCTCGTCTTTTAGAGACATAATGGTCCAATTCTAGTATTAGTAATATGATTAATGATTAAACTCAGAAAGAAAATGAATTCAAGCAAGAAGAAAGGCGACGATCGGTTAAAAATTTTCATTAATTTATTAAAACCTCATTGGAAATCTTTATCGTTAGGCATTTTCATACTATTGGTTTTAGATGTAATTCAGGTTTTGCTTCCATTGGTTACAAAAGAAGTAATTGACAGGATCGAACAGGGTAATTGGAACAACGAAACAACAATGCAGGTCTTCTGGGTCTTTTTAATTGCTGGAATAGCTACATTTGTTTTGAGATATTCATGGCGAGTGTTGATATTTGGAGCATCAAGGAAGGTTGAACGAGACCTTAGAAAAAAGCTTTATCAACGGCTTACAGGGGTGCCAATGAAGTTTTACGACAAGGTTCAGATTGGAGACCTTATGGGGCGAGCAAGCAATGATATTGAAGCTGTCAGAAATATGTCTGGAATATTGGTTATTTGTGCTTTTGATGGTATCGTTTGGGGTATTTTAACCATTGGCTTCATGTTTTCTTTAGATTGGCATTTGACGCTTGCGGTTTTAGTTCCATTTCCTTTAATAGTAATTTTCACAAGATATATGGGACAAGCTTTTCATAAGCAATTTAAATTAGTTCAAGAGGCATTTAGCAAACTTTCTGCACATGTGGAACAGGCTGCCGGAGGCATTTTGGCCCTAAAAGGATTCCGACAGGAATTTGGTGAAGCTAGGCTTTTGACTTCAAAAGCAAATGATGTTAAAAATGAAGGCTTCAAGCTTGCAAATCTAGATGCTTGGTTTGAACCTGTTTTCAGAGTTGCTGCAGGGATAGGGATTACCGTTTTGATTGTTTATGGTGGAGGTCGGGTCGTTTCCGGTTATCTTACAGTTGGAGATTTAGCTGCTTTTTTGCAGTATTTTAATTATCTTGTCTGGCCTTTTATGGCGCTTGGCTTCATGGTCAACCTTTACCAAAGAGGTACAGCCAGCTTGATGAGGATACAGGAGATGATCGATGAACCACAAGAGTTGAGGCCTAAAGGCTTTAAGCCACAGTCAATCGATATTGAATTTAAGAACACGTCTTTCAGATACTCTGAAGAAAACAATGTCTTAAACCAAATATCTTTTCATCTTCAAGAAGGTGAAAAATTAGCGATTGTTGGCCCTACGGGATGCGGTAAATCAACAATTTTTAAATTAATCACAGCTCTTTATTCCGCACAAGAAAAAACTGTATTGGTCAATAATCAAAACATAGAAGACATCAACAAAGATTTATGGAGAAACATGATTGCCTGGTCTCCACAGGACCCAGTTACGTTTTCGGAAACAATTAGATATAACCTTGACCTTGGTAAAAGTATAGAAGACGACAAGCTATGGGAAGCTTTAAAGATTGCTGCTTTAGATTCCGATGTCAAAAAAATGTCAGGACAGTTGAATTCAAAAGTTGGAGAAAGGGGTATTTCTTTATCAGGGGGACAAAGACAAAGACTTGCTCTTGCAAGAGCGATATGTCAAAATAGAAAATTAATATTACTAGACGACGCTTTGAGCGCTGTTGATGCAGAGACTGAATCAAAAATATTAATTAATCTTATTGATGTTATTAAGGATAAAACAGTTATTGTTTCTACACATAGGATATCTTCAATCTTTTCCTTTGACAAAGTTTTACTTCTTTCAAAGGATGGCAAAATGGAAGCTTGCGAAAAGCCTGACAAGCTGCTAAAAGAAAATAATAAATTCGCTCAAATGTGGAAATTAAGTCAAGGGGAAAGTGTTAAATGAGAGGAGCGAGCACAATTGACACAGGCGACGTCCCTGCAGTTCCACAAATGATTCTTTTGAAATGGCTCTGGGACAGGGTCAAACATCACAAAAAGAAAATCATCGGCATTGTTTTTGCATTGATTGGTCTTGTTTCGACAACGGTTTTTCAACCCTTGCTAATAAGAGAGTTGATTGACAAGCATTTGGTTGTCGGGGCTAACGCTTCAAGTAGTGAGATCTTAACCATCGGAATTAAGTACTTGGTTTTGGTGCTATTAGCTTTTTATTTAAGTTGGTGGACCACAAGAAGCTTGGGTAGGTTGGCTAATGAAGTTATGTATGAGTTAAGGCGAGACCTATTCAATCGTTTAGTTAGCTTGAAGGTTTCATTTTTTGAAAAAACTCCTGTTGGGGTCATAGTTCACAGGGTCAGCAATGATGTTCAGTCAATAAGTGATTTATTCACACAGGTTTTAACCACCCTTGTTAGTGATTTATTCTTGATTGTTGGTGTGACTATTGCGATGATTAAAATTGCTCCATCTGTTTCAATGTGGGTTCTTATTCCATTGCCGATAATAGTCGCAATCATGCCAACTTTTTCTAGATGGGTTTTTAAGCTTTTTGACATAATCAGAAATAGGTCAACCGAAATGATTATTTCACTAAATGAGATATTGAGAGGCTTGGGCCTTTTGAGAGCCTTCAATTCAGAGAAAGAAACTGATGAAAAATATTTTGATTTAAACCAAAAAACATATGTTGCTCATATGAATAGCATCAAATCATTCAGCTTGTTTGACCCATTTGTATCTTTATGTTTTTATTCCTCAATGGCCATTTTATTTTTGAAGGGGATTCCATTAATCAATGTAGATTCTGGCATTACGGTTGGGGTATTGATAGCGATGTTGAGTTACACAAAATCGCTTTATCAGCCCATGCATGATATTGCACAGAAGATCAATTTGATCCAAAGCAGCCTTGCTGGGGTTGGAAAAGTGCATTGGTTAATGAACATTGATGATCCAGATGAATGGAATCATTCCCAAAAACAAATCAACCCATGGCCCTTGGAAGGAAGTTTTAAATCAGAAAATTTGGTTTTTGGCTACACTGAAAATAAAACAATTATTGATGGGATCGATTTTGAACTTAACAAGGGAAAGAAGTTGGCTATTGTTGGTTCGACAGGCGCAGGGAAATCAACCCTGGTTAAATTATTAATGGCATATTACTCGCCACAGAAGGGAAGGATATTTGCAGGCAAACATTCACATTTTGATGCAAATCTTGACTCATGGCGTAAGGGAATTGCGTTCTTGCCACAAGAAGTGACGTTATTTAATCGTTCTATATTGGACAACATACGTTTACATCAGGATATTCCAAAAGAAAAAATAGAAAATATCATAAAAATATTGGGATTTGAAGACAGAATTAAATCAATGAAGAGTGGCTTGGAAACAATCTTGGCAGAAGGGGGTAAAGACCTGTCCTTAGGCGAAAGACAATTGATTTCAATTGCTAGAGCACTTGTTTTTGATCCCGAGGTATTGGTGCTTGATGAGGCAACAAGCTCCATTGATCCCGAATTGGAACTAATAGTCAATAAAGCTATAAACAAGCTATTGCAAGGAAGAACGGGAATTATCATTGCTCACAGGCTTTCAACAGTAAGGCAAGCCGATGAAATATTAGTTATCGATCAAGGCAAAATCAAGGAAAGAGGAACACATGATCAATTGATGAAAAAGAAAGGCCAATACTATTATTTAATCCGTTTGCAAATGGAAAATTAATGCCGGTGGAGGGACTCGAACCCCCACGCCCTCACGGACACTAGTTCCTAAGACTAGCGCGTCTACCATTCCGCCACACCGGCTTAATCATGTATCCTAATCAAATAAGAGGAAAAAGGGAGCTTTTTTCTAAAAAAAATGATAAAATATTAAAAACCAAAAATTGCTTTAAATTGATGGTTTTTTAGCCCTAAAAAAAAATATGAGTGATCTTTTTGAATCTTTAGAACGCATACATACAGTAGATCTTTCTGAAACTATGGAGGATGCATATTTAAATTATGCAATGTCTGTCATTTGTGGTCGTGCTCTTCCTGAATCAAGAGACGGATTGAAACCGGTACAAAGAAGAATTTTGTTTGAAATGGGCAATATGAATCTCTCGCCGGGAAGGCCATATAGAAAATCTGCTCGTGTTGTCGGTTCTGTCATGGGTAAATGGCATCCTCATGGTGACGGTGCTATTTATGATGCTTTATCCAGGATGTCCCAACCATTCTCGTTGCGTTACCCTCTTGTCGACGGACATGGAAATTTTGGATCTATAGATGGCGATAGGCCAGCGGCACAAAGATATACTGAATGTCGATTGTCGCCGATTGCCATGGAGATGCTGGCTGAAGTTGAACAGGAAACTGTAGACTGGCAGCAAAATTATGACTCTTCAGATCAGGAGCCTGTCTTGCTTCCAAGCAGACTCCCAACACTTTTGATGAATGGATCAATGGGTGTGGCGGTTGGTGTAAGCACTGCAATACCACCGCATAACCTTACAGAGCTTCTCGATGGCGCCTTGATGCTTCTTGAAAATCCTGAATCTGAAGTAGAGGACTTAATGAAAGTGATTAAAGGTCCTGATTTTCCTACAGGCGGTGTTATTCAAGGTAAATCTGGAATCAAATCTTATATTAAAACAGGTGTTGGTTCAATTCGAATGCGAGCAAAAACAAAGATTGAACGAGCAGAGGGAAGAAAGAATGCAAAAATAATTATCACTGAGATTCCATATTTGGTCAAGAAACAAAATATTGTTTTGCAAATGCATGAAGCTGCAAACAAAGATCGAATAAGGGGAATAAAAGCGATTAGAGATGAGTCTGGACGAAAAGGCATCAGGATAGTGGTTGAGGTTTCAGCAAGACGAGATCCAAAGCTTGTTTTGCATTTGCTTTTCAAACATACTTCCCTGCAGAGTTCATTCCCAGCTCGAATGATAACGCTTGTTGATGGAGCACCTAAACCGCTGCCACTAAAAGACTCTTTATTAAATTACATTAATCATCGTTCTGCTGTTGTAAAAAGAAGAACTGCTTTCGAGCTACACAAAGCGGAGTCAAGAGCGCATATAGTTGAAGGTTTATTGGTAGCTTTAAAGGATATTGATGCTGTTATTGCAATTATTAAAGCAAGCAAAGACAGAGAGGCAGCAAAAGAAAACCTAAGTAAAAAGTTAAAGATTTCATCCCTACAATCTGATGCGATTGTAAGAATGCAATTAGGAACTCTAACCGGTTTAGAGGTTGAAAAATTACAAGCTGAAATGAAAGAACTTCAGACAGCTATCGACTGGTATAAGAAAATATTAGGAGAGGAAGAGACTTTAAAAGGTGTTTTGCGAGAAGAGATGGAGGGGTGGAGAGATAAGTATGGCGATGCACGTAGAACCAAAATCGATACAAGAGAAGCTGGTGATGAAATGGTCATACAGCCAGAATTGCAAGTTGTTATTTTCACTGAAAAGAACTACATAAAAAGAATACCTATTACTGACTTCAAAACATGGAGAAGGAGAGGTCAGGGCATCAAAGGAATTACCTTACAGCAAGGAGACACTGTAAAACAGCTTGATCTTTGTTGGAATACTGATGAGCTTTTCATGTTTACAGATAAAGGCAAGATATATTCAATTCCTGTATACGATGTTATTGAGGGTGGTAGAGGCGCAAGGGGTATTCCTGTTCAGAACTATAGAAAAGAACTCCAACGTGAAAAAGTTGTATGTATCAGAGCTAGAAAACAAGAAAAAGAAAGCCTTTTGATACTTACAGAAAAGGGACGTGTAAAGCGATTGGCTCAAAAAGATGTTGCCAAAATTATGAAACCTGGAAAAAAGGTTATGAGGGTTGATAAAGGCGACCGAATCGTAAATGCTTTATGGGTAGATGGTAACGACAGGGTCTTGACAGTTACGGCAAACGGTAAAGCTTCACACCTTCCAGCTTCTGAAATCAGAGTAATGGGAAGAGCTGCTGGTGGTGTTAAAGCGATGACGCTTGAAACTACTAAACGGGGAAAGATAATCGATAAGATTGTTGATGCTGGTATTGTTGGTTTAGAAGCTAAGGTTTCAGGGAGATTATCTTCAATCGATGAAAAGGATGATGGCTCAAAAACTCTTACTATAGAGCCAAAAGGAATTACGAAGTTTTCTGGAAAGATTATTGACGCAGAAGGGACCAAGGACAATTACACTGTTAAGATAGACACAGGATTAGCACCTTTCCCAGAAAGAAATTTAAAATTCCCAGCAAGAAGCAAATTGTTAGTTGAACCAGGAACCAAAGTTAAAGCCCTTGATGAAATTGTTGAAATGCCTGCAAAATATCAAAAACCAGTTGTGCACACCATTCCACAACAAATGACTTTAGGTATCAAGATGGCAAAAAATAAAGAAACTATGATTCTTGCTGGTGATAGTTTGACCGTGGGAGACAGGGTTCTGTTTGTAACAGAGCAAGGTTTGGGTAAGCTTATGGATGCTCATCTGGTACGAAAAACACACAGAGGCTCCAAGGGTGTCAAGGTTTACTCCATCAAAACCCCCAAAGGATCTAAAAGGAAAGGCGTAGGCAATCTTGCTAGATGTAGAGCTATTGGAAATGAAAAAGAGGTTGGAATAGCAACAACTGATGGAAAAATCTATAAGACTGAAATTCAAGAGATATCACAACAAAAAAGATCTAGTCGGGGTGTTATTGTTATTACGTTAAAGCCTGGTGACACTGTTGCAGATCTTGCAATTGTCTAATTTTTATTTTTTTTACATTGGGAAAAAATCCCTTACGACAGATTTTCATTACAAACTTGAAACATCAAAATCTTTCAATAAATTTTTAAGATCAGGGGGTATGTGTTTTTTTGAATCCTCAACACCTGAACATGTGTTTAAAGACGATCAATTAGAACAATCAAAAAATCTTTTCATAAAAATTTGCTCAACAGGTGTTTGTTTAAGGCAGTTGACTACAGGGAAGAGTGTCAAAATCACTTATACTGAAATGGATTTAAAAAATGAAAATGGATTGTTAGGTGTACAGATGAACCGTATTGCTCAAATGGTTAATTGTGTTGACAACGCTTTACTTGTGGTCAATTTACATGAATACAGTGTTGAGAATGAAGATAATCAAAACAAGATCGAAAAACTTGATCCTTTTTGGTCATTATTACGACTTTTGAGCAACGTTAGACTAGTGGTTTTTGAAAATTCTTGCAATATCGAAACAAACAGATTGAAGATTGACTCAAATGCTCTTTTATTTTCAAAGCTTTCAGATATTGTTTTAAAGAAACATTCCTAATTGAATATGTTTTGATACAAGGTAAAAAGTTTTTCTTCAAAGTTTCGTTCATCAAACCTGACAATAGCTCTAACAGAGTTGTTTTTATCGATTAGTAGAAGGTGATTAGCATGAGCAATATCGAACAAATCATCATTTTGAATTTCATTCATTCCGCTTTTGAAGCCATTTACCACGATATTTCTAATTTCATCTTCTTTACCAGTAAGAAAATTCCATTTTTCCTCATTTATTGACATTTCTTGTACGTATTCTTTCAATCTTTTAGGGTCATCATGTTGTGGGTCAACAGTGATACTGATTAGTTCAAGCCCAATGTTCGGATGCCGATCTTTAAAAGTTTTTAATTTGGACATTTGCATTGGACATACGCTTCTGCATTTTGTAAAAAAGAAATTGACAGCCCAGTATTTTCCAGCCATTTCATCAGTTGAGAATTGAATTTCATCTTGGTTAACTAGGGTAAAAGAAGGTGCTTCAAAAAGCTCTGGTAATGAATTTTTCCTCATGTTTATTGCAAAATAAATTAAAACAATTGGAAGAATGATCATGATTATGAATATTGGCTTTATCCATTTTTTTGCTTCATCATAATTTTTAGGTATTTTTATCATGTTGTCTAATTTTATTTTTAAAGTTTAGAATCGGGTCTTGATTAATGATACAAAAAAATCTTAAAATTACAATTTTTGCAACAATTTTTTTAATTGCACTGGGCGCTTACACAACTGCAAGTGGGTCAGGTATGGGTTGTGCTGACGTTTATCCCCTGTGTGATAGTGGCTGGTTGCCAAATTTTGATAACCCTGAACAGGTTACAGAGTGGCTCCATAGACTTGGGGCAGCCATTGTGGGGCTTTGTGCATTTTTTGCTTTTTTCAAATCTTTTAAAACCCCATTGAAGAAAATTGCTACTATTTCATGTTTGGTTCTTTTGTTCCAGGGTGCGCTTGGAGCATTTACAGTAAAAACTGAATTAGAGGAACCTTGGTTGATTTTCGGACATCTTTTTACAAGTATGTTGTTTTTGGGCTCATTGGCATCTTGGTATTCGGCTACAGAAAGCTTAAAAGTCAACCAAGACACTTTGTCATTCAAAAAGATATCTAAAATTTGCTGTATATTTACAATGTTGCAGATTGCAATTGGTGCAATGCATGTCCATTTGTTCAGGGGTTCACCACATGTTTTAATAACTCATATTGTTTTGGGCTTTTTGGTCACAGGTTTTTCCATGAGCTCAATGGCAAGGTCAAAAAGAACCAAGCAAGATAAAAAAACGATCATAAGGAGTTCATGGGCCGCTTACCTTTCGGTTGCACAGATTCTTTTAGGGGCTGGTGTATTTTTATCTATGGCAGCCCCTAGCTACCCTCCTTACATCACTTTGCATTTAATGATTGCTGCGATTATTTGGTTTATTCATGTTTTGAATTTTTTTACAAAGGTTGAACAGCCTACTTGAAAAAAGTTTCTCCCTATTTGGACATCACTAAACCAAGGATAACTTTTTTGGTTTTATTAAGCACTGCTGTCGGGTTTTTTGTAGGTGCTGCTACCTTGAGTCCAGATCCTTCTTTCAACTCCTGGCAATATTTTTTACTTTTGCTTTTGGGAACTGGTCTAGCTTCTGCATCAGGTAGTGTTTTCAATAATATTCTTGATAGAGATATGGATGCTTTAATGGACAGAACCAAAGAAAGAGCTATGCCTACAAAAAGTATCAAAGTCAAAGATGCTTTTTTTTATGCCTGTTTCCTTTTGTTTTCTGGATTAATGATCCTTTGGCATTATTGCAATCCCGCTTCAGCAGTGCTTGTTTTTCTAGCAGTTTTTCTTTATGTTATTTATACATTTTTTTTAAAACGAAAAACTTCATTTTGTACTGTTGTAGGCGGCATACCGGGAGCCTTGCCGCCTTTGGTTGGCTATGCTGCAGCCTGTGAGAATCTAGGTGAACCATTTGGTATTGCTTGGATTCTTTTTTACGTTATGTTTTTTTGGCAACCACCACATTTTTGGGCCTTGGCACTTAAATACAAAGATGATTACAGGAAAACTGTTTTCAAAATGCTGCCCGTTACCGACTCGAATGACGTAACAAAAAAACAAATTCTTATTTACACAATCATTATGGCAGTGTTTGTTTTTATGTTTGTAATTGAATTCGTTAGTCAGTTATTCATACAAGTTCTATTGATTCTAGTAACGCTACATTATCTTAGAGAGACTTTTATTTTTTTGTCAAAAAAAGAAAATAAAAAATCAGCAAATGCTTTATTCAAGACATCAGTCTTTTTCATGGGTTTGTTTATGATTTTTTTACTTATTGAATTTGTGCCTTTGGCTTACAGCTCTAGCTTTTAATTATTGAAAAAGTTATACAATACCTTTTGGTTATGTTTTTAGATTTTATTCTTGCGCCACAAAATTGGCTTGATCCAGCAGGCCCAGTAGCATCAGATCAAAAAGATTTATTCCTTTTTACTCTTTATTTATGTCTTGTGATATTTGTTATTGTGGGCGGTTTTATGCTTTATTCAATTTTGAAATTCAAAGCTAAGCCAGGTGATGAAGAATTGCCTGATCAGAGTCATGGCAGCACTCAACTAGAAGTTGGATTGATGATTGTTTCTGGCATTCTTGTTGCCATAATAGCAGTTCCAAATGTTAAGCTTCTTTACAAACTAGCTGAACCCCCAAGAGGATCAAACCCTTTGCAGGTTAATGTCATAGGACATCAATATTGGTGGGAGTTTGAAATACCTGAATATGGAGTTGCAACAGCAAATGAATTCAAGATACCGGTTGGTAGGCCAGTAGAGTTTAATGTTAGCTCAGTAGATGTGATTCATAGTTTCTGGGTTCCTAGATTAGGCGGTAAGGTTGACGCTGTGCCAGGTCGTGATAATTATTTATGGTTCCAAGCAGATGAGGAGGGTTGGTATTCTGGACAGTGTGCTGAATTATGTGGATCCTCTCATGCCAAGATGAAATTTGAAGTTCAAGCTGTTAATGACGAGGATTTTTTGATTTGGGTCGAAAAAGAATCCTCTCCTGCCAATCAGCCTGCTACAGATCTAGCTAAAGCGGGTAAGGATCTTTTTTTAACAAAAATGTGTGTTACATGTCATGCAGTCAAGGGTTATGATGGCGCTATTGGTATTACTGGACCAAATTTATCTCATTTTGGGAGTCGTAGAAAATTAGCTGGCATGTGGATTGAAAACAACCATGAAAATCTTGAAAACTGGTTGGCTAATCCAGCTAAATTCAAGCCAGACAACATTATGGCTCTCCAAGGACCAATGTATATTGATGAAAATTTTGCTTTAACTAAAGATGAAATTGAAAAATTAGCAGCATACCTAAAGGAGCTTTACTAATGTCAGGACACGGACCCAAACTAGCTTTACCAAAATTTCTTTCATTTTTAAAGAACAGACCCACAAAAGAAAATGGTTTAGTTAGCTGGCTAACAACAGTTGACCATAAAAGAATCGGAATACTTTACCTCTATACTTCATTTTTCTTTTTATTTGTTGGCGGTATCGAGGCTTTATTTGTGAGAACTCAATTATCAGCCAATGATTTAGAGATTTTTGTTGGTTCGACTTATAACCAATTGGTTACCATGCATGCTACAACAATGATTTTTCTTGCAATAATGCCACTTGCTGCAGCATTTTTTAATTTCATGATTCCATTACAGATAGGAGCTCGTGATGTTGCTTTTCCAAGATTGAATGCTTTTTCTTATTTTATGTATTTGGCTGGTGGGATTGTCTTAAATGCTTCTTGGTTCATGGGTGGTGCTTCAGATGTCGGATGGTTTGCTTATGCGCCTTTAACGTCAGCGACATATAGTCCAACCCATGGTGTAGATTTTTGGATTTTAGGATTGATTCTTACTGGTATATCTTCGACTGTGGCTGCAATTAATTTCATAGTCACGATCATTAATATGAGAGCTCCAGGAATGACATTAATGAAAATGCCTGTTTTCTCATGGATGGCTTTTGTTACAGCCTTTTTGCTTGCTTTTGCTCTTCCGGTAATAACCATTGCACTCATTATTCTTTTCATGGATAGGAATTATGGCACAACATTTTTTCAAACCGCAGCAGGGGGAGACCCCATATTATGGCAACATCTTTTTTGGGTATTTGGACACCCTGAAGTTTACATTATCGTTTTGCCAGCATTTGGTATAGTTTCAGAAATAATACCTGTTTTTTCGAAGAAACCTTTATTCGGTTACAAGCTAGTTGTTCTTTCAGGTGCTGCTATTGGATTTATGGGTTTTACGGTTTGGAGCCATCATATGTTTACTGTTGGGATGGGGCCAATTGTGAATTCTGCATTCTCAATTACAACAGCAGCCATTGCAATTCCAACTGGAGTAAAGATATTTAATTGGATTCTGACACTTTGGAATGGAAAAATCAAATTCTCTGTTCCAATGATGTATGCAACCGCATTAGTTTTCTTGTTTATGGTTGGTGGTTTTTCAGGTCTTATGCATGGTGCAGCTGCCTCTGATTTCCAACAGCACGATACTTATTTTGTTGTTGCGCATTTTCATTACACGATTTTAGGTGGTGGTTTGTTTGGATTTTTAGCTGGTACTGTTTACTGGTTGCCTAAGTTTTTTGGAAAGATGATGGATGAAGAGCGTGGTCGAAAAATCTTTTGGTGGATTTTTGTTAGTTTCAATTTAACGTTTTTCCCTATGCATTTCTTAGGCACAAGCGGCATGCCTAGAAGGATATATACATATTCATCTGATATGGAATGGACTGCATTAAATGGTTTCATAACGTTAGCTTCATTCGTTCTGGGTATTGCTTTGCTTGTCTTTTTCATAGATGTTATTAAGGCTGTTAAGAGTAAAAATAAAGCTTCAGCGGATCCATGGGATGCACGTACTCTTGAATGGAGCATCCCTTCACCTCCACCAGTTTACAATTTTGCAGATTTGCCTAAAGTCGAAAAGGTTGATGAGTTTTGGGAAAGTAAAATTTCCAAAAAGCCAATCAAAACATTGCCTAGAGACCCTCATGGAATTCATATGCCAGGTAAATCATGGATGCCATTAATCACCTCAGTCGGCTTGATGATAGCTTCTTTTGGGGCTATTTACGAATCTGATTTGCGGTATATTGGATTAGGTATTTTCTTATTGGCTTATTATGGCTGGGCTTTAGAGGGAGATGCTGAATATTATCTTCCATATCCAAAGAAGGGAAGGAAATAATGGAAGCTTTGAAGTTGCAACCTGTAATTACAGCTTTTTCTGTATTTGGTATTTTTGTCTGTATTGTTTTGACTTATTATGCCTTGCTGAACCTTTTTAAAAGTTTTCCTCGTGTAAGGTCCAAAAAAGAAAAAGAAGCCATGATGGATAAAGATTCTGATCCGCATCATCATGTAGAAACATACACAGGAGAGCCAAATATAAAACTTTTTTGGTGGGTATTTTTAGCTTCTGACTGTATGTTTTTTGGATCTTTGATTACAGCTTATTTGATTTACAAAGGCCAAAGTCTTGTTGGCCCTTATCCATTGGATGTTTTTGATATGGAGCTAACCACAATAAGCACATTCATCTTGCTTCTAAGTAGTTTTTTTATGGTTTTAACTTTATCATCCATTCAAAAAGGAGATTTGGGCAAGTTTAGATTTTGGTGTTTTTCAACATTTTTATGCGGTCTTACTTTCTTAGGTTTTCAGGTTTATGAATTTGAGCACTTCATACATGAAGGCTTGCGATTAAAAACCAATTTATTCGGAAGCACTTTTTACCTCCTAACAGGTACTCATGGTGTGCATGTTGCAATTGGTGTCTTGTGGCTTCTCGGAATGTTTATTTATTCTTTCTGGGGTGGCATTACCAAAGAAAGAGCTATAGAAGTAGAAATTGCCGGACTATATTGGCATTTTGTCGATGTTGTTTGGATTGTTATTTTTTCTGTAATTTATTTAATGGAGCTACCGATCGGAGGTTAATTTTATGTCAGACAATAAAGACCATGCATCTGTAAAACAATATATACAGGTTGCAATTATTTTAGCTTTGATAACCTGGCTTGAAGTGGTTATGCCGAACTGGCCTGTTCAATGGGTTTTCACATTTGGCTTACTGATTTTGGCAATTTTTAAATTTATTTATGTAATACAGATTTTTATGCATCTGAAATATGACAATAAGTTTTTCACAGCATTGTTGCTCTTCGGATTGTTCCTAGCTGTAGGAACAATTTCAGCATTGATGAAAATTTATGATAGAGACTTTACCCTTCCATCATTTATGGCGCAGTCAATGGGGCATGAAGAGAGCAGCAAGGACCACTCTGATGACCCTAATGAAGCGAATGTAGTCGAGGATTGTGACGAAAGGGTGCCTTTCGATATAGAGATTATTGCTTCTGATCCTATGAATTTTGATATAGATGAAATAGTGGTTCCTTCTTGCTCAACAATAACACTAACACTTGTGAATGATTCAAACATGGAACATAATTTTGTTCTTATAACAGAAGGAAAAGGAAATGAAATTGCTATAGCTGCAGTTGATGCAGGGCCTTTAAATAACTATGTCCCAGATTCAGAAGATATCCTTTTTGGAGGAGCTCTTGTTAAACCTCAAGTTACTGAATCTTTTATATTTGATTCTCCCCCAATTGGCGAGTATGAATTTTTATGCACCTTTCCTGGTCATTATGTATTCATGAAAGGTTCTTTTACAGTTGAGTAAAGCTATTGTTGTTAGGTTTACTTCTTCATCCTAGCTCTGAGCATTCAGCTCTTGATGGTCCTTACATATGGAATCATTCCGTACCAGTCATATCACTTATTCTCGGAATGTTATTCGCTTACTTGTTGGTAGTTGGACCAAGAAGAAAAGATTGGGTTGAAAATGAATCTTTTCCATCAAAAAATTTTGCTTATTGGATTTTGGGTCTTTTGTCTTTGTATTTGGCTATCGCCTCGCCAATAGATCACATTGGTGAAAAGTATTTGTTTTGGGTACATATGGTTCAGCATATTATTTTGATCTTTATATCACCCATTTTTTTTCTTTTAGCAGTTCCTTCCTGGATGGCAGAAAGACTATTTGCCAAGAATGCAAAATTAGAAAAAATTACTCATCCATTTTTTGCTGCTTTGATATTTAATACTATTTTTATTTTTTGGCATATTCCTTATTTTTATGAATTGGCTTTGGTGAATAAAATGGTTCACGATCTTGAGCATTTGACTTTTGTAGTTGGGGCTTTAATTATGTGGTGGCCTATTGTTAGGCCGGTGAAAAGTTGGCAAAAACAGCCTGGTTCAAGCTTGCTTCTTTACCTTTTTGTGATTGTGACCTTCCAGATTCCTCTTTTTGTGCTTTTAACTTTTTCTCCTGATTTATGGTATCCGTTTTATGGAGAGGCTTCAAGGCTTGAGGGTTGGTTGGATATTTCCGCTATGGAGGATCAAGCTTTAGGCGGATTGATTATGAAAACCATTGCTGGTTTTGCATACTTTATTGCTTTTGTGTATGTTTGGCTGAAGTGGGCTAAGGATTAAAATCCATTCCCAGTTCATCAAAAACAAAAGCCCATGTATCTGCCAATTCCTCAATTACTTTATGTAACGGTTTTCCAGCCCCGTGACCAGCATTTTTTTCGACTCGTAAAAGGGTCAGTGATTCCGGATGTAACTCTTGAACAAGCGCAGCAAATTTTCGTGCGTGTAGTGGATCCACCCTTGTGTCATGATCAGCAGTTTTCAAAAGAAGGTTAGGCCATTCTTTAGTTGATGGAACGTTATGGTAAGGACTGTATGCATGTAGCCATTCAAAGTCTTCCTTCTTGTCAGGATCTCCATACTCAGCTCTCCACAAACTTGCAATTAAGAATTTGGGGAATCGCACCATGTCTAGTAACGGAACATCACAAACTACAGCTTTAAAAAGCTCTGGTCTTTGTGTCATTGTTGCACCCACCAACAAACCACCATTGCTACCACCAGAAATCACTATCTTTTTTGAGTTTGTATACTTGTTTTCCATCAACCATTCAGCAGCTGAAATAAAGTCATCAAAAGTGTTTTGTTTATTTTCCAACATGCCATCATTATGCCATGCAGAACCATACTCACTACCACCTCTTAAATTTGGAAGGGCAAAAATTCCACCACTTTCCAAAAATGGAATTATGCTTGATCGAAATCCAGGAGTTTGCGAGATTGCAAATCCACCATAACCATGTAGAAATGTTGGGTTATTTCCATTGAGAACAATGCCTTCTTTGTGAACTATAAACATTGTCACAATGGTCCCATCTTTTGACTCATACTCAACTTGTTTAACGATTATGTCATCAGTGTTAGCGTTAGATTTATTTTCCTCCCAGGTGATTGTTTTATTCGTCTTGTTATCCCATCTGTAGATTGTTGTTGGTGAATTAAATGAAGTGTATGAGTAATAGTAAGGACCTTGTTCCTTTCTCGCACTAAATGTTCCAATGCTTCCAATACCAGGAAGTGGAACATCAGATATTTTATTTGTTTCAGGATCTAATAATTTCATTACATGGTGTGCTTTTTCCATGTATCTAAGCACTATTTTCCCCCCTGCCCACCAAGCATCAAACATATTTACACCTGGCTCTAAAATTAAAGTCCATTTATCTTTTTGAATTTTTGCATCATCAAGTTCAATACCCCAAAGCATGCCATTTGGATTATCTTCGCTTGTTTCACTTGTATAAAAAAAATCACCCTTGAAAAACATTTGACCGTAATAAGTTTTGCGGTTCATTTCTGTAATTGGAATTATTTCATTCGAAGCTTTTAAATTTTTGATGAAAATTTGACTTGTATCCCAACCATTCCATGCATTTAAGATTAGCCATTCGCCATTATCGCTCACCAAAGGCACTGGCCATTCTTCTTTCATCCTGCCTTCTCCGAAAATATACTCATCATCTATCCAGTCATCACCCATCTTATGAAAGTATATTTTTCGATAATAGTCTTCATCTCCTGTCGGTACCGTTCCTGGAACGGGCCATCTGCCGTAAAAAAATCCTGAATTATCTGGTAACCATGCTGGTGAACCCCAACGTGCATATGGGATTTCGTCTTTGTATTTGTAACCATCTTCAATTCTTTTTATGTGAATTGTTGATTTTTCATCTCCATTTTCGCTAACACCATAAGCTATATGGGTTCCGTCAGGAGAGATGCTGTACCAATCAAGACTTGTGGTGCCTTTTTCATTCCATGAATTTGGATCAAGAAGAATTGTCCCTAATCCATCATTTGGATTTAATTTTTCTTGGATCGGGTGTTTGTTCGAATTTGGATAATTCTTCCAGAAAAGTACGGAATGATTCTGTCCAGCTTTTCTTTCTGACCAAAACATACGATTTCCAAAGAAGGTAGGAGCACCAGTGCTGTCATTACCTGTAAGTTTTTCAAAACTATGCTTTAATTTTTCATAGTTTTTCAAATCATGTAAATATGTTCTGGTTCGCTTGTCCTGCATGTCAGACCATGTAAGCACTTTAGCAGAATCTCCATCCTCTAACCATCTGTAATTATCTGTAATCTCAACACCATGAATATTTTCTATGACTGGAATTTTTTCTGTTTTTGTAAGTGTGTCAACAATTGCTTTTGCAACATCTGAACCCCTTGCTCTAACTGATCTGCTTTGTTCTATATGTATGAATTTCCCACTTGCTTTTTGTGCAGATATCAAACATGGTTCAGATACCCCATTGACATCTCTACCTTGAACATTGGTGCTACCACACAAGTGAAGCTTTCTTGTCGCTCCTTCGTAGTCATTACATGTTGTTACACTTTCATTTTTGAATCTTTTTGAAAGATTGTCAGCCAATCTAGCAACAACACTTTCTTTTGAAGTCTGCAATGAGGTACCGTCCGAAAGGCTGATTCCTTTGGCAGCCATACCATGAATACTTATAGTTATTGATTCAGGAAAAGCTTCATTTGCTTTTTTATGCATTGTATGAAAAAGCGTTCTATCATTATGTGCAGGATCTGATATTCCATACGCTTGTCTTTCATTCCTTGAGCATGCTGTTGTTGTTCCTGAGCAACCGGAAGGTTTTTTGTTTGTGCATCTATGTGTGCCACTAATAATTAACACTCTTGCATTTGCATCTTGGAATATTTCTAAACTTTGCTCTAGCGTTCCATCAAATATTGGATGTGGTGTCTCCAAAATCAAATCCAAGCCCTTTTTTCTCAAAAGCATCCAAGGCAAACCTTTCTCCAGTGGTTGCCATTGATAAATTTGATTTTTTTTATCAATACACAACTTATAACCAAACTGATCTGCTTTTTCGACAGCTAAATCAAATTGGTTTTCAAGAACATAATCAAATGACATTCCCCATGACTTTTTCAAGCCTTCACTTTCCTCCTGATAAACTCCCTCGTTAGTTTTCAGTATATTTTCAGAACTGATATTTTCCCAATTTGCATTGATGCATTCCGGAATTAAAAAATTAAATAAAAAAATCAACATCACCATTCTCCCTTTTTAAATAGTTTGATTATAAGCACCTCGTTGTAATAGACTTTCCATTATGGAAACTGTGCTGGCATTTGACGTTGGTGGAACCAAAACATCCTGTGCTTTGGTAGCTAATGGAAAAATTCTTTGTAAAAAGGAGAAAGCTACTGTTGGATCAAATACAGCCGAGGATTTTGTACAGCAAATTTTTAAAATGGGGCAATCTTGGATTGACAAAGCAGACAAGGTTGCTGTAGCAACTTTAGGACTTGTTGAAGGTGGGTGTTGGAGCGCTCCAACATTAAATTTAATTGATGGCAAAAAATTTCCTTTAGCCAACAAGTTAACAAAATTATTCCACAAAAATGTAACCATCGTTAACGATGCCCAGGCGGCAGCTTGGGGAGAATATAAATTTGGTGCTGGTAAAACCAAGGATATGTTATTTGTAACTGTTTCTACAGGTGTCGGTGGAGGACTTGTTTCAAGCGGTAGATTGATCACTGGTAAAACAGGTTTGGCAGGACATATAGGCCATATTCAAATTAACCCTCATGGCTTGGAGTGTACTTGTGGGAGAAAAGGTTGTCTCCAAGCTTATGTTTCTGGAGAGAGTATCTCTTTTGCCGCACAGCCTTATCATCCAGGAGCAACTACAAAAAATGTTTTTGAACAAGCTGAAGATGGTAAAGATTGGGCAAAAGATATCCTACATACTTCTGCTTCACTGTTAACGACGGCTATATCCAATGTTAAAAGCATACTTGATATTGAAATTGCTGTTATTGGAGGCAGTGTTGGTTTGGCTAAAGGTTACATAGGGATGCTGCAAAAAGAAATGCTCAAAGAGGACGATCTGTACAGTGTCAAGATAACAGAAGCTGTTCTTGGAAGTGATGCTGGTTTGATTGGCGCTGCTTCCCTTGATTAAAAAATTAAAACTGATCATCCAAAAACGAATCTGGTAAAAATCTTGCAATGATTGTTTTTAATTTATGGATGGGTCCGACAATATATCTTGTTTTGGGTTTGGATGATTCCAAAGCATCCATCACTGCATCTACGACATACTTTGCGTCAAGAGCTTTTTTTTCTGCTTCTGAGGCGCCGTTTAAAAGTAAATTTATTTCACCCTCATAAAGTTCAAGTTTTTCTTTGGGGAGTTTTTTCATTTGAGAATTTCCCCTATTTAAAGTTTTGTTCCAAATTGGTGTTTTCATTGACCCAGGCTCAATGATCGAAACTTTTATATCCCATTTTTTCAATTCTCTCCTGAATCCGTCACCAATAGCTTCCAATGCATGCTTGCTGGCTGCATACATGCCCAATAAGGGAAAAACAATCATTCCACTAACAGAACTTATAAATACAATTCTGCCTTGTGCTTTTCGAATTGCTGGAAGGAATGCTTGTGTTATTGAGATTTGAGATATTACATTTACATCCAATTGTCTTTTTGCATCTTCAATAGGTATCAATTCAAGCGGGCCAGGACAGACTATTCCAGCATTATTGATAAGACCATCTAGAGAGTTTCCAATTTTTTCAACAATTTTTTTAATATGTGCTTCTTTAGTTATGTCAAGGATTACAGGCTGTAGACGGTTGGAGCCTTCAGCCTTTAGGTTTTTCTTGTCTTTTTGAGTCCTGACGCCAGCAAAAACTTGCCAACCTTGTCGATCCAAAGAAAGGGCAATTGCTTTTCCAATACCTGTAGATGCACCAGTAATTAGTATTTTTTTCACTTCCTTTACTCTAAATCATTAAAAATATAAATAAAAAAAATGTAAACTAAAGACTAATGAACTTTGATTATGTTTTTATTTAACATTTTGCCCATTTTTTCTGACGATGCATATTTAACTGCATACTTTGCCGATTCTTTTGTTGGTGGATTGGGTTTTCCAAATTCAGATACTGTGACTTTATTGGGTATTACAGACCCTTTGTATCTTTATTTTGTTAGTTTTTTAGTTTATGTTGGCTTGACACCATTAACTGCTATTCATTTGGTTAATTCATTATCTATATTCCTAATTTTTTCAATAATTAAAAAAGAAAAAGGCAATTCAATTTTTTTCATTGTTTTAGCATTTATTTCACTGTGGTACCAATTACTTGTAGGTAACGGTAATGGATTGTTCATGCTTTTCTTTTTGCTTTATTTGGTTGATTACAAAAAGCTAGAACCTATTTGGTTGTCCTTGGCCACTTCAGTCAGGTTTGATTTTGGCCTCTATCTTGCATATGTGTTTATAGGCAAGCTCAAAGAAAAAGATTTTCAGTGGTGCTTCAAGGCATTTTTTTCTTTTGTTCCTATCTTGATGTTGAATTTATTTTTTTGGAAAACACCAATTCCAAACACATTGCTTTCCAAAAGGTTGATGTACGACAGATTGTTTATGTTAGATTTTGAAGTTCCAGATCATCTCCAATGGTTAATTTTGTCAATTTGCTTTGCTTTACTTTTCAAGAAGATCAATAAAAAAGTGATTTTAGCTGCGCTAGCTTTCAGTCTTTCTTGGGCCTTTGCGGGAGTTTCACCTGGAAATGCCCTTCCAATGCTGGGCTTTATGCTTCTATTGGCTTTTGTTTTTTCAAACCATCAAGATTTTATCGCCCTGTTTAAAAAGCAAATGTTCAAGATATGTTTAATTGCTTGTGCATTAACACTGCCTCAAACTATAAGAATTTATCAAAAATGGGAAGATCACCATTATGTGACTTCCGAGATTAGCAAATTCATACCAGAACAAGGCTGTACACTTGCGTATTGGTATTTTGGCTACCTAAGACACCATTCAGATGCGTGCTTGATTGACGGTTCCGGTTTCTTTGACAAGAATAGCTTTGATCTTTTAAGTGAAACAAAATCAAATGAGATATTTTTAAGGCTTTCCGAAAAACCTTCTTCCGTCATTCATTTTCACCAACCAGATGTTGAACCGTTGAGATATCTGCCGGAATATCCATTTTCAAGAATAATCAAGGGTAAATATATTCAAGCTATCATATATACAAAAGATTTTTAGATAGTAGGATAATAGAAGCCTTTTGGCCGGTCGTATAAGGGCAGTACAACGGACTTTGGATCCGTGAGTGGAGGTTCGAATCCTTCCCGGCCAGTTTTTTATGTTATGGATCTTGTTCTCGGCATCCTCGTTCTTTTTTTAATTGCTTACCTTTTTGCTGTCACTGGTCATGGAGGGGGGAGCGGGTATTTGGCACTTTTTTTGATTTGGGGAGTTCTTCCCATGGAAGCCAAGTTCTATGCTTTGGTTTTAAATGTTCTTGTTTCGTATTTGGCATTTTCGAATTTCAGGAAAGCCGGGTTGTTTGATTCTTCATTGGCATTTCCATTGCTTATCGGTTCCCTGCCTGCCTTTTGTATTTTCGTAAAAACTGCACCCAGTGAGAATTTTTACAATCAAATTGTAGGTTTGTTGCTTTTATTTTCTGCATTAAGGCTTTTTGTCCCCCATAACAAAAAAAAATACAAACTGAAAAAAAACCCAAAAACATGGATGCTCGTTTTGCTGGGTTTTTGCATTGGTGGCCTGGCTGGTTTCATCGGTATAGGAGGGGGGATTTTCCTTTCGCCCCTCTTGATTTTTTTCGGATGGGCAGATCCAAAAAAAACAGCGGCCATAAGTTCAATTTTTGTTTTGGCAAACTCAGCATTAGGGGTTTCTTTACTGCTTCCAGAGCTTGGATGGCTCCGACAGATATTTGCTTCGATCTTCAATGGGTCCTTTTTGCTTGTGGCTGTTGGTTTTGCAGGGTGGCTTGGATCTCTCCATGGTAGCAAAAAGTTCAACAAGGTTATGATGAACAGAGCTTTAGGCGCTATCTTGCTAATAGCATCAGTATTGCTGTTTTCTTGATTATGATGTCATTTATGAAAAATTATGCTTTGATTTATTTTTTGATCCTTTTTGTTGTTTGGTGGAGTGATTCTGACAGCAAATCCAATGTAAGTGATTCTTCTGAATCGGTGAATAGTGCTTCTGTCCAGGAAGAGGAAGAAGGGCCATCAACTGAATTGGTTATTGGTGAGCATCAAACCGAACTAGGTATAGTTTTTATTTTTGAGGGTGCTATTAAAGACACTATTTACAATGGTACAAACATTCTCCCAGAAGATGCAACCGATGTGCACCTGGAAGCACGTGTTAATTGGGGAAAGGATAGTATTATTGGTGCTGTTGAGGGTGGTTTTGTGCCATATTTGGACATCAATGCAACAGTTATGAATGAGAGCACAGGCAATCAGGCGTCTGTTGATCTGATGCCACACTTAAACCTTATTGACAACTTTCATTATGCTTTAAACATGAAATTGCCTGGAGCTGTTAACGATATATATACTGTTACATTTACCATACAAGGTGATCCTGCAATTGATGCACTTTTGTATCATCATGATTTTGTTCAAGAGTACAGCAATATGGAGAATCCAAGTTTGATTTCTAAAGAGTTAAACCTTACCTATAAACATGTAGATTTTATGGAAATTGCATCAGCAACAAGAAGATAACAACTGTATCTTTTATTGCGATATAATATGAAACCCGTTATGAAAAAAGATTTGCATCCTAAATGGCATGACTGCAAGGTTTCATGTGATTGCGGTACCAGTTTCACTATTGGCGCAACCGTTCCTTCCCTGAAGGTTGAAATATGCTCCTCCTGCCATCCTTTCTTTACCAAGAAACAGAAATTTATCGACACTGCTGGACGTATCGATAGGTTCAATGCAAAGTTCGGTCAATCTTCTTTATCTGATATCATGGCCAAAAAAAGAAAAGCAAAAGAAGACTCTTCAGAAAAATCTGAAGCGCTTTAACGTATGGCAAGCCTAAAGGAGTCAGTGGCTCCATTTCACAAGGAGCTTACAGAAGTTGACAATCAATTATCTGATCCTGATGTTATATCCAATCCAGGCAAATTAAAAGAATTAGGTTTAAGGCGAAACTATCTAGAGGAAATAATCAACATCGGAAAGCAGTATTTCAAAGCTGAAAAATATTTTGATGAATTGAAGGAGGCACTTGATGGTGACGATGATGAGCTTGCAGAAATGGCTGAACTTGAGATGGAGTCGGCTGAGAAAAGATACCTTGAAACAAAAGAAGATTTGGAAAATGCTCTCTTGCCGCCAAATCCAGATGCTCACCGGAATGCATTATTGGAAATTAGAGCAGGTACAGGTGGCGATGAAGCAGCGATATGGGCTGGAGATCTCTTTAACATGTATCAAAGAGCAGCAACTACAGAAGGTTTTAGTGTAAAGATTTTAACCAAATCACAAGCTGAGATGGGCGGTTTTAAGGAATTAGTTTGTCAAATAAAAGGTCGAGGTTCGTATGGTTTTCTTGCTTCTGAAAGTGGTATTCACAGAGTGCAACGTGTACCTCAAACAGAAAGTCAAGGTCGACTGCACACTTCAGCTGCAAGTGTTTATGTCTTACCTGAAGCAGATTCGGATGTGAATATAAGCATTGATTTAAAAGATTTAGCAATTGATACATATAGAGCTTCAGGTGCTGGAGGGCAGCACGTCAACAAAACTGATTCAGCTGTCAGGATTACACATATGCCTACAGGAATTGTTGTTCAATGTCAAGATGGGAGAAGCCAGCATCAAAACAAAGAGACATGTTTAAACATGCTGAAAACTAAACTTTATAGATTGGAAATTGAAAAACAGGAAGCAGAGGGTGCTCAAAAAAGAAAATCTGCTGTTGGAAAGGGTGATAGGTCTGAAAAGATAAGAACATATAACTATCCTCAAAATAGAGTTACAGATCATCGTGTCTCAATTACAAACCATCAGCTGAGTTCATTAATGATGGGAGAGGTTCCAGGTTTTTTTACACAGGTTAATACTGCTTTGCGACGCATGGATCTGGAAGAAATTTAAATTGTTTATCGGCAAAAATATCAATGAAACTGTTAAGTTGGCAAGAGAGGCATTTGAATCAAGTGGAATTGATTCTCCCTGGCTTGATGCAGAAATCCTTTTAGCAAATTCTCTTAATTTAACGAGAGAGGAGATCTTGACTAAAGGGAATGATCCATTTCCTGATGAAAATTCTAAAAAATGGCAAAATACTGTTTCAAGAAGGATGAATAGAGAGCCTGTGGACAGGATACTAGGCAAAAAAAGATTCAGAAAGTTAGATTTCAATGTGATTCCGGATGTTTTTTCACCAAGGCCTGAAACTGAAGAAGTTTTAAGCCGTGCATTAGAGCGCATTCCTGAAAATGGGCGTTTTTTAGATCTTTGTTGTGGTACTGGATGCATTGGAATCAGCATTGCTAATGAAAGAAACTGTCAAGGTGTTCTGTGTGATATCGATATCAAAGCCGTATCTCATGCCAAAAATGAAAAGAAAAGATTAATGCCAAATGCTGATTTGAAGATTGTTCAAAGTAACCTTTTTGAAAACATAGAAGGAAAATTTGATTTGATTGTTTCAAATCCGCCTTATATATCTACAAAAGAAGAAAAATCATTACCCCCTGAGGTGATTAACTTTGATCCCGCGGGTTCCTTATTTTGTGGCCTTGATGGTTTGCATGTATGTAAGTTAATTATTGAACAGGCTCCCAAACATCTTAACAAAAACGGCTGGCTTTTAATTGAGTTTGGTTTCTGCCAAAAAGAAAATATTTCCAATTTATTTTCTTCAAATTGGACAAATGTAAAACAACGAAAACCGTGGGGCGCACCACGTTCAGAAAAAGATTTTTTTGTAGAGGCTCAATGGAGTCCATCATGACTGTGATTCACCCCCCTAGAAACCCATTATTTGAAGCAGCCAGGATGCTGGAGTGGGGTGTCGTTTTGCTTGAAACTGAAACTGTTTTTGGAATTGCTGCCAAGCCAAGCAATATCGATAAAATCTTTGCAATAAAATCAAGAGATTACAGTAAGCCTTTATCATGGGTTTTTCCACCAAAGTCTGATTTTGTTGATAATCGCTTTCAGCCAAAGGATCATGAAACTTTTGATTCTTGTTGGGATTGCTCAAGTCTTCATAAGGAAGTTTTTGATTATCTGCTTACGGCCCAATTATCCATAACAACTGTAATTCCAGGAAATTCAAAAAAGAAACAATGTTTACCTCCGGCATCTTCAGAAATCGGAATTGGGATAAGGTTCGGAAATTTCGGATTAAACCAATTGGCCCATCTTGCAGGACCTTACCTTTTAACAAGTGCCAACAAATCAGGCAGTCAACCACCGAAAATGATAGAGGAGATTGATGAGTCGATTCTCTCTAAAGTAGTTGGTTTTTACAATCTCAATGATGTGGTAGTTGATAACGACATTCAACTTTGGGAAGAAGGTGAAGAGGATGATTGGTTTATACAGCAGTTAGGCAAATACCATAAAGTCCTAAATGGAGAGCCTTCTCCCGTGGTTTTACTATCTGGCAATACAATTAAGACATTAAGGGGTAGGGTTTCGGCAGACATTAAGCAAAACATGACCAAAGTTTTTACTGATTTGAAATTCGCATGAAGGCTTTTAAGGCATTTTTTGAAAAATATTCCGTTTGGTTTGTTTCACTTGGTTTCCCAGGCTTGTTTTTATGGGCTTTTTTTGAGGCAATTTTTTTCCCTTTGCCACCTGATATAGGTTTAATTTTATTTGTGAAGGACAATCCTGAAATCTGGATTAACCTTGCTGTTATTACAACTATTGGTAGCGCCTCTGGGGCAATTGTGGGTTGGTTTATTGGCTCTATCTTTAAGACAAAGCTAGAAATCAAATTTGCCAAAAATGCTAAATACCAAAAGATAAAAGATAATTTGCTTAAATATGGTGGAGAAGCAATTGTGTTTGCTGGCTTTACCCCTCTGCCATATAAATTATTTGCTATTACTTCTGGAATGATAGGGCTGCCATTAAAAACATTATTCTGGTCTTCTGTCATAGGTAGAGGGGCAAGATTCATTCTCGTCGGCTATGTTACGGCAAAATTCAAAGATGGCATTGATGGCTTTTGGTCAAGTCCATCTGGTTTAATTTGGGTTGTTGTGATGATGGGATTGTTGTTTGTTGCTGTTCGTAAAAAAAAACTTAAAAATTAAAAGAAAATCCATTGGCTTTTCTCGGATTTAAATTAGGATAAAACTTAAACTAATGCAAGATACTTTTTTAATAGTAAAACCAACAGCTTTTAAAGCTGGATCAGCAGAGGAAATTTTAACAATAATTGAAAAAAATGGATTTGAGATTGTTAAGAAAAAAGTATCTTTAATACCTGAAAAAGTAGCAAAAAAGCATTATGCGGAACATTCAAAAAAGCCTTTCTTTGCAGGACTTATTGAATTCATCACAAGCGGTGAGGTCATGCTTGTTCATTTGAGAAAAAATAATGCAATTTCTGACTTAAGAAATTTAATGGGGAATACAGATCCTGAAAAGGCAGAACATGGAACAATAAGAAAAATTTTTGGAACTTCCATGACCGCAAATGCAGTGCATGGATCCGATTCTGAAAACTCAGCGAAAAGAGAACTGGAAATTTTTTCCGATTTGTTTTGATTTTTCTATAAAAAAAGTACACTTTTTTTAAAAAAAGACTTGAAAAAACAAATTAAACGACATATACTTTCAATTACCCAATAGCTCTCCTCGCCCTCCGCGGAGAGAAGAAAGAAATAACTACCTTACGGGTTCGTTGTGCAGCTTTCCATCTAGGGCTTATTGGGTAATTTGATTATGGCAAAAATTTATAAAATTGGCAACAAGGATTTCCTCCTGGATGAAGCAAAAGCTAAAGAGGTTTATTCTGCTAAAAAAGTTATCAACGGTCATGAAACAATGACATTCAATCTTCTTCCATTGAAATACACATGGGCTTACGACATTTACAGAAACATGAAGGCAAACCATTGGGAGCCCGAAGATATATCAATGCAAAAAGATATCGAGCAATGGAAATCACAAGATTTTTTAAGCGATAATGAAAGATGGATCATAATGATGGGTATTGGTTACTTTTCCGCTGCAGAAGGCATTGTTGGCGACAATATTCTTCATGTTGTTAGAGAAAACGTGACTGCTCCTGAGCTTAAACTTGTTTTGGGAAGGCATACACATGAGGAAAACATTCATGCCGATAGTTTGCTTTACATGATTAGCTCACTTGGAATCAATCCTCATGAATGCGAAGCCATGTTTGAGCAGATAGGCACAATTAAAAGAAAAAATTCTTTTGTTACAAAAGTATCAAAATCCCTTCGAAGAGATTTGGATTTAACTAAAACAGAGAATAAACAACTTTTTGCTAAAAATTTATTTGTTTTTGGGCAATGTATGGAAGGAACTCAGTTTTATGGCCTGTTTGGAATGATTCTTAGCCTGTACAGGCAAAATAAATTTCCAGGAATTGGTCAAATGTTCAGATACACACTCAGGGACGAATCTAATCATATTGAATTGTTGAGGAATTTATTCATGGATTTGGTTTCAGAAAATCCTGACATTTGGACTCCTGAATTCAAAGAAGAGCTTCGATCCCTTATGGCGGAGGCAATCCGTCTTGAGAAGGAGTTTATAGATGATTGTTTGCCTGTTAGCTCAATTGGCTTAAGCCCAGATGAATTTAAACAGTACATTGACTATATTGCTAATCGTCGTTTGAATAGTTGCGGCCTGGAAGAGCTAACGCCAGGAATCAAAAATCCCCTTCCGTGGCTAGCAGAGTTGATGGATATCAAAAAAGAGCAGAACTTTTTTGAAGGAAGGGTTACAGAATATCAAAAAGCATCATCATTAGAAACCGTCGATGATGATGAGCTTTAATTTTTTATGGAGATGAGTTATGGGAAAGAATATATTTGAAGAAGATCAACATTTAGAGAAAATGATCTCTATGGACAAAGACCAGAAGCCAAATTTTGATTGGTCAGAACTATTCAAAGAAGAGGATGCAAAAATTCCCTATGCTCTAGTTATCAAAGACGGTAAAGAAGAAGCTTTCAATCTGGCTGAAGTTGCTAAAACGATTGGAGAAGCTTTAACAGATCTACTTTTATCAAAACAAGAAAAAGATATTTTTAATGAGCAAAATAAAACTTTTGTTTTAAATGTAGTTGATCTCGTTTCTTCAAAATTAGCTAAAAAAATTAAAGACAAAAAATCTTTAAAGCTTACAAAGAGGGAAGTTTCATTACTGGTTGAAAAGGTATTGATAGAGAGAGATGCACATGATGTAGCTAGAAGTTTGGTTTTTAAAAGATCTGTAAATAATCCAAATCGTGTTAATGATTTTTCAGGCAGAGTCAAGCTCATAAGAAGAAATGGTCAAGTTGTTCCATGGAACGAAAGAAAAATTGAAAGTGCTGTAAGAAAAGCTTTTCTATCAATGCAGCTAGACTCTAGCCCCGCTGTTGATGTTGCGAAATCTGTTACAGCTATTGTGATGGAAAGATCACAAGAGTTCATGGCAATAGAAGATGTCCAAGATTTAGTTCAACAGGAGCTAATGCGCAAAGGGCATTACAAAGTAGCTGAAGCATACATTCTTTATCGCGCTGAGAGAAGATTTGCACGTACTTCACCTGGTGAAGAACAAGATGAACAACTCGCTCTTGTTTCAGTTACAAGAAACGATGGTTCTACTTTCTTTTGGGATGGTGAGGATTTGCGATTAAGAATCAAGTTTGCCTCAATAGGGCTCGACTTGATGATGACTGAAGATGAAGTTGAAAATGAATTAAGAAGATCTGTTTTTTCAAATATCACGATGGAAGATTTGAAAAAGACGATCATATTGAATGCAAAAGCATTAATAGAAAAAGATTCAGGTTTTAATAAGTTTGCCGGCAGAATTCTTTTAACTTATATTTACGAAGAGGTTTTGGGCTGGGATATTGTTAAAGATGGAGTTGGACAGCTTAAGAAATTCCACGAAATTGCTTTTAAAAGAAATCTAAAAAGAGCTGTAGAAATCGAAAGAATTAATCCTGAAATGTTAAATTATGACCTTGATAAGCTAGCTTCTTTTGTAGATCCTTCTTCCGATTTGGGTTTTGATTATTTGGGAATTCAAACTCTTTATGATCGTTATTTGATTGTTGATAAAACTCAAACTTTACACAAAAGACTTGAGTGCCCTCAGTTATTCTGGATGAGGGTTTCGATGGGTTTGTTCTTGGAGGATCAAGATCGGGAAGAAAATGTTGTTCAGCTTTATAAAATGTATAAAAGTAGAAGGTTCTGCTCATCAACTCCAACATTATTTAATTCAGGTACTTTACACTCTCAACTTTCCTCCTGTTATCTTTACAAGGTGGATGATGACCTTAAATCAATCATGGAAAGGGGTATTGCTGAAAATGCCTATTTGTCCAAATGGGCTGGAGGGCTTGGTGGCAGTTGGACAGCTGTTCGGGGAATGGGTTCTTACATCAAGGGTACAAATGGAGAAAGCCAGGGTGTGATTCCATTTTTAAAACTCCACAATGACCAACTCGTTGCTGTTAATCAGGGTGGAAAGAGAAAAGGTTCTGGATGTGCATATTTGGAAAGCTGGCATAGTGATATTTTTGATTTTTTGGACCTGAGAAAGAACACTGGGGATGAGCGAAGAAGGACTCATGATTTAAATACTGCAAATTGGATTCCTGACTTGTTCATGAAAAGAATGGAGGCACGTGAAACATGGACACTTTTCCACAGTAATGAAACTCCTGAACTGCATGATTTGTACGGTTCTGATTTTGAAAAAAAATATGTTGAGTATGAAAAGCTAGCCACAGAAGGGAAGATTTTTAGCGAAAAAATTCCAGCATTAGACCTTTGGAAAAAGATGCTAACGATGCTTTTTGAAACTGGTCATCCATGGATCACCTTCAAAGATGCTTGCAATATGCGTAATCCTCAAGACCATGTTGGAGTGATACATAGTTCCAATCTTTGTACTGAAATTACACTCAATACTGGTGCTGACGAAACAGCTGTTTGTAATCTTGGTTCAGTTGTTTTGGAAAACCATCTTGACTTAGAAGGGAATCTTGATAGGAAAAAATTGAGAGAAACAATCAGGATAGCCATTAGAGCTCTTGATAATGTTATCGATATTAATTTTTACCCAACTACACCAGCATCAAACTCCAACAATAGACATCGCCCTATTGGGCTTGGTGTAATGGGTTTACAAAATTCTTTATATATGAAGGATATTGCTTTTGGCTCTGAGGAAGCTGTGGATTTCAATGATGAGTTTATGGAAGCAATAGCTTATTACGCATACGAAGCATCAAGCGATTTATCTGAAGAAAGAGGAAGTTATTCCAGTTTCAAAGGTTCAAAATGGTCTAGGGGAATTATGCCAATAGATAGTTTGGAAAGTTTGGAGAAAGAGCGCAATGTCAACATTGACGTACCGCGTTCCCAATCCATGAATTGGGATAAATTACGAAAAAAGATCAAGAAGCAAGGAATGAGAAACAGTAATGTTCTGGCTATTGCCCCAACTGCAACAATTTCAAACATTATGGGTAGTTCCCCATGCATCGAACCAACATACAAAAACCTTTTCGTTAAGAGCAATCTTTCTGGAGACTTTATTAGTTTAAATCAGTTTCTTGTCAATGATTTGAAAGCCCTGAATCTATGGGATCAAGAAATGCTTGATCAACTGAAATATTTTGATGGAGAGCTTGAGGATATTGCTGAAATTCCTCAAAACATTAAAGACAAATACAAAACAGCTTTTTCAATCAGTCATGAATATTTAATTGATGCAGCTGCAAGAAGACAAAAGTGGATAGATCAATCCCAGTCGGTTAATTTATTTTTGGCAAAACCGGAATTAAAAACACTTTCACATATGTATAGACGCGCTTGGCATACAGGCTTAAAGACAACTTATTATCTAAGAACACTCGGAGCTTCAGATATTGAAAAGGCAACAATTGACGTCAAAAAGGAAGTCAGAGGTGTTGTTTCGGGAGAGCAAGATTCACAACCACAAAGTGCATGCAGCATTGACGCTTGGATGAATGGTGAAGAATGTGAATCTTGTCAGTGATGTTTAATGTCAGTAAAATCTGATTCCTGGATTAAAAAAATGGCTACTGATCACCATATGATCAGTCCTTTTTCCCCTCAGCAAATTAGAGAGGAAAAAGGTAAAAAGGTAGTATCTTACGGACTTTCATCTTATGGCTACGATATTAGAGTAGCTGATGAATTCAAAATTTTTACAAACATACATTCAAAAGAAATTGATCCAAAAGAAATTAAAAAAGATTGTTTCGTTGAGGTTAAAGCAGATAATATTCTTGTTCCACCCAATTCTTTTGCGCTTGCAAGAACTGTTGAGTACTTTAAAATACCGAGACGAGTTATAACATTATGTGTTGGGAAATCAACATATGCAAGATGCGGAATCATCGTTAACGTAACACCATTTGAGCCAGAATGGGAGGGCTATGTAACGTTGGAAATTAGCAATACAACACCATTGCCAGCACGCATTTATGCAAACCAGGGAATTGCTCAGGTTTTATTCTTTGAAAGTGATCAGGAATGTGAAGTTTCTTATAAAGATAGAAGCGGTAAGTATCAATCTCAAACTGGTATAACTCTACCTAGCGTTTAGTTTTTTTAATCGCTACATTTTTTACCTATAGGAGGATATATATGATAAATAAAGTTATATTGTTAGGAAGGCTTGGTGCAGATGCAGAAGTATCGCATTATGACAGTGGCAGGTCTCAAGCAAAATTCAGCATGGTGACCTCTCGTAGATTTAAAACTAAAGATGGAGAGGATCGAGAGGACTCTCAGTGGCACAATGTAATTATTTGGGGCAATGCAGATAGGTTAGATTACATTCCTGAAGTTTTCAAAAAAGGAAAAATGGTTTATGTTGAGGGTATGGTTAAGTATAGAGAATATGAACCTGAACCAGGAAACAAAAGATATTTTACCGATATAGATGCTAGTTGGCCTCATGGTGTGCTGAAGGTTGTTTCTTCACAAAATTCAGATAATTCAATGCAGGCTACTCGGAATACCGGCAGTGCTGCATCCACCCCAACACAGGAGATCGATGTTGAAAAAGATATTCCAACCGTCGATTTCGGCGATTTACCACCAGTGGAGTAAATGATTGATTTGATTCAAGCAATTGGCGATAATTTAAAATCGCAAAATATGATGATATCAACAGCTGAATCTCTCAGTGGAGGCTTGTTGAGCTCAAAATTTTGTGAGATTCCAGGTTCTTCTGAATGGTTTGCAGGAGGGATGGTGTGTTATCAAAATGAGATCAAGGAGATGTTAGGTGTTGAAAAATCATTTATTGAAACACATGGAGTAGTTAATTGCAAAACGGCATATGCTCTTGCAAAAAACATTGCATTAAAGTTCAACACTGAAATAGGGGTTTCTTTAACTGGTATTGCGGGACCATCAACAGATTTAAAGAATACACCGATAGGAACAGTTCATATAGGTTTTTATTCAGAAAAAGATTCTGAATGCAGAAAATTTTCTTTTGACGGAACAAGGAATCAAATTAGGGAAAAGTCCGTTAAAGAAGCGATTAATATGATTTTAAGTAAGATTAAATAAGGAGAAGTAAAATGGCAAAATCACCAAAAAAGAAAAATAAAAAAATAGGAGAGTTAGAGCGAGTTGTTAATCAGATAGAAACCAAGTACGGGGAAGGCTCTTTAATGAGGCTCGGCTCCAAAGCGGTTGTTGATATACCAGCTGTTTCCACTGGTTCTTTACAGTTGGATTACATTCTTGGAATCGGAGGCGTTCCATGTGGCAGAATTATTGAAATTTTTGGTCCTGAAGCTGGTGGAAAAACAACTTTAGCATTAGAGATAGTTGCAGCTGGTCAAAGATTAGGCAAGGAAATTGTTTACATTGATGCCGAAAATGCTCTTGACCCCAAATATGCTCGTGCAATTGGAGTTGATGTCGATAATATGTTTCTTAGTCAGCCTGACACTGCGGAAGCATGCTTGGAAATTTGTGATGAGGTTATCAGATCAGGTGAGGTTGGGGTTGTTGTTATAGACAGTGTAGCTGCAATGGTTCCCAAGGCAGAGTTGGATGGAAAAATAGGAGACAAGCATGTAGGCCTTCAGGCTAGACTGATGTCCCAAGCATTACGTCGAATTGCAGGTGCTGCTGCCAAAAATAGCACTGTTGTTATTTTCATAAATCAGATTAGAGAAAAAATCGGAGTTATGTTTGGTAACCCCGAAACAACACCGGGCGGAAGGGCATTAAAGTTTTTTTCTTCTGTCAGAATAGATATCAGAAAAGCAAAATCGATTGTTGAGGGAGATGAAATTATCGGTTCTACTCATCGAGCACGAGTTGTAAAAAATAAAGTAGCTCCACCTTTTAAGAATGCAGAATTCCCATTGCGTTATGGTTATGGAATTTGGAGTGAAGCAGAATTGATAGAACTCGGGACGCACTACAAATTGATTCAGAAGTCAGGTTCTTGGTATAACGCTAAAGATGGCTCTATTACACTAGGTCAAGGTTTACGTAAGGCAGCAAATTACCTCAATGAGGATTTGGAACTGAAAGAAGAAATCATCGCTACATTGAAGGAAAAGTTAGGTATTAAATAAACCCATGTTATTGTTAATGGAAATGGTTCCAACCCCTTTGATGGTTTTTATCCTTCTTTGTCTCGGGACCGCAATCACTCTTTACGTTTTTGCATTGAGGAGATTAAAAATAATCCACAATGAAAAAGTAGATCAAAATATAGCAGAAATATTAGAGGCCAAGTCTAAACTCACAGCAGAAAAAAAGGAAACCATTGCAGCAAAAGAAGATTTACAAAAAAAACGAGAAGCAATGATCAAGCAAGAATCAAACATCTTTGCTGAAAAAAATATATTAAAGTCACAAAAAGAAAGCTTCAAATTACACAAACAAGAGTTATCAGAAAGACTTGAAAAAAGAGATCAATCTTTAATTAAACGAGAGGAAAGAATGTCTGTTGAAGAAAATCAGATTGTCGAAAAGTTAGAGCATGTTGCAAAAATGACCAAAAAAGAAGCTGGTGAATTCATACTGCAATCTGCAAAAAAAGCAAACAGACAAGCACTGAAAGTTTTATTTAAAGAGGGTGAGGATCAAGCTCAGGCTGAAAGCCAGCAGCGAGCACAGCAATTGTTGCTAGATGCTGTCCAGGGCATTAGTGTTCCATCTGTTTTAGGTAACGATATTTTAGGAAGAGTTGAAATTTCTGATGAGAATTTTAAGGGAAGAGTAATAGGTCGTGCTGGTAGAAATATTAAGTATTTTCAAGAGAAAGCAGGTGTTGATTTAATTGTAGATGAAACTCTTTTTTTAACAATCTCATCGTTTGATGGGGTAAGGCAGGCAATTGCAACAATCGCTCTTGAACGCTTGATAAAAGACGGAAGGATACATGCTCCTGCTATTGATAGAGAGGTTAAAAAAGCAACACAAGAAGTAACAAAAATGGTTAATGACTATGGTGAAAAGGCGGCTGAGGAAGCTGGCGTTCCTGGTTTGCACAAGGTTATCATCAAGATGATTGGCAAGATGAGTTTCAGGTCTAGTTTCGGACAGAATTTATTACAGCACAGTGTTGAGTGTGCAAGAATAGCAGGACAGCTTGCAAAAGAGCTAGGGTTAGATCAAAGTGTGCTCAGACGGATGGCTTTACTGCATGATATAGGCAAAATATTACCAAGCGAAGGTGAAACAAATTCACATGCTTTAGCTGGCGCCAAGCTTTTAAAGGAGTATGGTGAATCTGACAAAATCGTCAATGCAGTTGCCTCGCACCATGGAGAGGAAAAATGCACAAGTGTTGAGGGTGAGATTTTGAAAATTTCAGATGCACTTTCGGGAGCAAGACCAGGAGCAAGAAGGGATACTTATGAGATATACATAGAGCGCTTAAAAAGAATTGAAGAAATTGGCAATTCCTTGCCAGGTGTGTTGCAGACTTATGCTGTTAGCGCTGGAAGGGAAGTTAGGGTGATTCTTGATCCAGACAGGACAACTGACGAAGATCCTATTGTTTTGGCAGGCGATCTTTTAAAGAGAATTAAAAAAGAACTTGATATTCCTGGAAAAACTACAATTACCGTAATTAGGGAAAAAAGGGATTCAGTACAGGGATGATAAAAGTTTTATCTGTTGGAGATGTTTTTGGAAGACCGGGAAGAAAGGTTTGTAAAACATTGATTCCAGAACTTAAATCAAAACACAAACCTGATTTGGTTATCGTTAATGCTGAAAATGCAAGTGGCGGCAAAGGCCTTTCTGAAAAGAACTATAAGGAAATAATCGAGTCCGGTATTGACTTGATAACACTTGGTGACCATATGTTTGACCAAAAGTCAATTAAGACAATCATGGAAAATAAAAGAAATCCAATTATTCGTCCAGTTAATTATCCAAGTTCTGAAATGGCTGGAAGGGGCATCTGGACAACATCTTTAAATGGTATTGAAATCAATGTTATTTGTTTACAGGGAAGAATTTTCATGAGAGAGGGAGCAGACAACCCCTTTAGGATTTTTGATGAAATCCATGATAAATTGAATCCTGATTCAATTAACTTGGTTGAGTTTCATGCTGAAGCTACAAGTGAAAAACATGCGATGTTCTGGTATCTTGATGGGCGTGCTTCAGCTGCATGGGGAACACATACTCATGTTGCTACAGCTGATGAAAGAGTGTATCCGCAAGGGCTTGGTGCTATTGCTGATCTTGGGATGACTGGTCCTGTTGACAGTGTGATTGGTGTTGATTGCGAAAGCAGTATCAAAAGGTTTACCTCAGGTATCTATTCAAGGTTTAAGGTTTCAGAATCTGAAAGGGTTGCGCTAAATGGTGCTTTGTTTGAGATTGATGAAAAGACCAAAGAATGCATAAGCGTCACCAGGATTCGAGAAGAGTCTATATTTTAATTAAGCACCCTTAGTTTCTTGGTTTAAGTAGTGAATTGATTATTGAAGGATCTGCTAATGTTGATATGTCTCCTAGATTTTTTGTATCTCCTTCAGCTATTTTCCTAAGTATTCTTCTCATGATTTTTCCTGAGCGTGTTTTTGGTAGACCGGGAGTAAATTGGATTTTATCTGGTGATGCATGTGGTCCAATAATCTTTCTTACTTTTTTTCGTATTTCTTTTTCAGTATTTTTGTTTACCTCTTTCCCTGTCATCAGTGTCACAAAAGCACAAACACCTTCTCCCTTGATGTTGTGTGGAAAACCGACAACAGCCGCTTCAGCAACGTCATCATGTTTCCCTATTGCACCTTCGATTTCAGCTGTTCCCAATCTGTGTCCAGAAACATTCAACACATCATCAACCCTTCCTGTAATCCAGTAATAGCCATCCTGATCCCTTTTTGCCCCATCTCCAGTGAAATAATATCCATTGAATTGGGAGAAGTAAGTGTCAAAAAATCTTTGATGGTCTCCGTAAATGGTTCTCATCTGTCCTGGCCATGATCTTTTTATTACAAGTAATCCTTCTGCGGGATTTCCTTGAATTTCATTGCCGTTTTCATCAAGTATTGCAGGCTCAATTCCATAAAGAGGGTTTGTTGCAGATCCAGGTTTTAATTCTGTGATTCCTGGCAAAGGAGTTATCAGGATTCCACCTGTTTCTGTTTGCCACCATGTGTCGACCACAGGGCATCTTTGCTCTCCCACAATTTCATGGTACCAAGTCCATTCTGGCTCCTTGATCGTCTCTCCCACAGTACCAAGAACTTTTAGTGATTCTCTATTCCACTTGGTTACGAAGTCATCACCTTCTTTCATTAGTGCCCTGAGTGCTGTTGGAGCTGTGTAGAAGATATTGACTTTATGCTTTTCTACAATTTGCCAGAATCTTCCAAAGTCAGGGAAGTTTGGCACGCCTTCAAACATGATTGTCGTTGCTCTATTCGAGAGTGGTCCATAAACAATATAAGAATGTCCAGTAATCCAACCAATATCTGCAGTGCACCAATATATGTCTCCCGGTTTGTAATCAAAAACTTTTTGGTGGGTATAAGATGCATAAACCATATACCCCCCTGTGGTATGTAAAACCCCTTTGGGTTTACCTGTTGATCCAGATGTATAAAGTATAAATAAGGGATCTTCAGCATTCATCTTTTCACATTCGCACTTTTCAGACATTTGCTTTATCGATTTATGCCACCAATGATCCCTGTCTTGAGTCATCTCAACATCAGAACCCGTTCTTTTTACAACTAGTACATTTTGGATTGTCGGACATTCTTTTAGTGCAGCATCTCCATTTGATTTCATTGGTATGTTTGTTTTTAAGCCTCTAACGCCGGTATCTTGAGTTACTAGCAATTTGCATTCAGAATCATTGATTCGATCCCGCAATGAATCAGAAGAAAAAGCACCAAAGACTATTGAATGCACTGCACCAATCCTTGCGCATGCAAGCATTACTATCATCAGTTCAGGAATCATTTGCATGTAAATGCAAACCCTGTCACCTTTTTGAATATTGATTGATTTTAGGAAATTAGCACATTTCGAAACTTCTTGTAATAACTCTTTGTAAGAGTATTTTTTGTCTTCATTTGGGTTGTTGCCTTCCCATATTAATGCAGTTTCATCGCCTTTTCCGGATTCAATATGTCGATCTAGGCAGTTGTAGCAAGCATTCAGCTCACCTTCTTCAAACCATTTAATGCTTGCAGTTTTGTAATCTACATTTGAAACCGTATTCCATTTTTTATACCAATGTATCCTTTCTGCAATTTTTGACCAAAAAACATCTGTGTTTTTAATTGATTCTTGATATTGTTTTTTATAGTCAGGTTCCATTTTTATTCTGGAGCCTTAGCAAAATCCTCAGCCCAACATCTTGGAGATAGTTCTTCACCTGTGATTTCTTTTACTAAATCATCCCATTTCAATCTGGAGCCGAAAGAAAACATGTTTGCAAGGTATTTTCCAGCCTTTTTGTTTTTAAGCAGGCCATTGCCTGTTTTCTTGACGATATCATGTTCAAGTTGACTTGCTGTCATTTCACCAAGCATGTAATTGTGATAATAAACAGGGGCTGTAGCTATATGGTTTTTTGCAGCCCAATCAGGTTTGTTTCTTCCTTTTGGCTTGCGAACATCTTGATATTCTTCTTTTAAATCCCACCATAATTGATTTAAGTCTTGTTTTGGATTTGAATAAAGTTCCTTTTCGAATCGACACATAACCTGCTCCCACCTGCTGAAAGCTAACATTTTGAATCTTTGAGAATTGACCAACTGCACAGCGGCATCATTAACCTCATTGCTTGGCGCTCCAAGGAAATCTATTAGCCATTCTGGTCTCAATGCTTGCCTGCCAAAGATCATTGCTATTGCTTCAGTACTGTTTATGTGTGCTGGACCTTGTAGAAACCAAGGTAAGTTTTCTGTGGAAAGAAGGTCATATATAGCATGTCCATACTCATGTAGAACAGTATCGCCCCATGTTAGATTGTTTCTTAGATTACAAAGCACTCTCACATCACCATTTGGATCATCAACACCTAAACAAAATGCATGTTGTGACTTCCCTTCTCTTTCATAAAGGTCTGATTTTTCAATTGAGCTTCTTATGTCCAAACCGCAACTATCAAAAGTTTCAATTGCTAATTTTTCCAAACAATCATCTTTTTTTCCAATAAACCATTTGTCCCCCACGCTTGTGTCAAAAGGCACACTTTGGAAATAGGGGTTTTCATAATGCCAAGGCATTATTTCGTCTTTATTTATGTTGTACCTTTGTGCTCTTTCTGAATCGTATTTACGTTTATGAGCTAAAAATGGCTCCCTTGTTAATTCATCTAATTCATCTAAAAGATTAAATAGAAAATCTTCATTTACTTCTTGTGTAATCAATCGCATTGAATAATAATTTTTAAAACCCATTCTTTTTGCTGAGCTATTTCTTATTTCAACCAGATCTAAAAGCTTGCCTTCAACTTTTTCACCAATAGTTTTTGTTGCCTTCCATGCTTTTTCACTCAAGGAATTATCAGAACTTTGCTTCAGGATGTCAGATAGATCATTGGATGATTTTTCTTCCCCATCAACAATGCCTCTGTGTTTGACATAGTCTGAGGAGATCTGTAGACCTAATTTAACAGTTTTTGAAATTTCTTCATCATTCTTTTGACTTCCTATTGCACCAAGATAAAGACTTTCTATAATTCTTTGGACATCACTGTCATCAATTTTATCTAGTTGGCTATGCCAGTTTTTTATCTTGGAAAATCTTTCTGGATTTGCAGCTTTTTTCTCTAATGTTTCAGAAAGAACTTGAGCGATTTCACTATAGTTTTCCTCTCCAGTTGTTTCTTTACCCCACCAGGCAAGTGCAGTGGCTTTCCATAATGGCTTGCTGAATTTTTCTTCTTCAGCTAGAAATTTTTTAATATCTTTTAGCATAAATATTCCCTCCAAATTTATATCCTAGTCTTAGGATAATCTAAGTGAGAGATATTGTAATTATTGGTGGCGGTGTTGCTGGCATGGCTATTGCCTGGGAAGCACAAAAGAACGGACACAGTGTTTTGCTTCTTGAAAAAGATGCTTGTGGGGGTGGGGCAAGCCAAGCAAGTGCCGGCATACTTTCCCCTGCGGGAAAGTCTTGTGGCGACCCTGAGCTTAATCGCTTTATCTGGCAGGGCATCAGGATGTTTCCAGACTGGATTAAGGAATTAAGAAAGGTTCATGATTCAGATCCTGATTTACAGATGGAAGGTGTTTTGTATCCTGAAGAGCCAGAACTAAAAACAAGAATAGCCAGCCTTCGTGATGTCGATGTTTCTTATCAGGTTTTAGAAAAAAATGAAATAAAAAATAATTTTCCATGGTTTGATGTTGAAAAGGCTGTTTTAATTGAGGATGAAGGACGAATAAATCCTAGAAAATTAATGTACCTATTAAAAGATGCACTTCTTAAATCAGGAGTTGAAATTCGTGAAAATACCGAAGTTTTAAAAATATCTAAACATGAGGAAAATTGGAAAATTTTTCTAAAAAGCAATAAATCAATCCTTGCTTCAAAGGTTGCAATGTGCACTGGTGCTTGGGCACAAGGGGTTGAAGATTGGATTCCGCCTATCAAGCCAATGAGGGGTCAAATTATAGAACTCTCTGGAAAGGGTGTGGAATTTCCAACCCATACAGTTCATGGAGCAGCTTCATATATGGTTCCACAATCTGGTCATTACTGGATTGGAGGCATCGTTCAAGACAGAGGTTTTGATGATTCAATTGATAAAAAGACTTTATTTCAGAAGGTGGCAATAATGGCAAAATGGGTACCAATCTTTACCAAGGCGAAATTAGGAGAATCATGGTGCGGTTTTCGTCCTGGTTCACCTGATGAACGTCCAATTATTGGAGAAAGGAAAGGGTTAGAAGGTATTTTTTGGGCAACAGGTCTTTTCAGAAATGGAGTATCGCTATCCCCTGCAGTTGCTAAAAATTTTATCTCATGGATAAATGGTTCTTTTAATCCAGATCCAGAATATCCCTTTTCACCAAATAGATTTTTATGAGTTTTTTTGAAATTAAAAAAAAGAGAATCAGCACGGTTTGCAATGTTGGCGGTGTGCTAATCGGGGGAGATAATCCAATCGTTATTCAATCAATGACTGATACCGACACTGCAGATGTATCAAAAACAGTTGAGCAAATAATCTTGCTTGCTAATGCCGGCAGTGAGATTGTGCGAATCACCGTTAACAATGATGAATCAGCCAAAGCTGTTCCAGAAATTGTCAAAACGATAAAAAGTAGCGGTTGTGATGTTCCAATTGTGGGTGATTTTCACTTCAACGGTCACATACTTTTGAAAAAGTATCCAGAAATGGCTCAATCGCTTTCTAAATTGCGTATTAATCCAGGTAATGTAGGGCGTGGACCAAGGCATGATAAAAATTTTGTTACATTTGTTGAAATCGCTAAAGAATTTAACAAACCTGTTCGTATAGGCGTTAATGCTGGCAGTTTAGATGCTGACCTCTTGGCAAGAAAAATGGATGAAAATGCTAAAAATGATTTTCCACTCTCTGCTGAAGAGGTTGAAGTTGAATCTCTTGTTGAGAGCGCTTTGAACAGTGCTGAAACAGCGATTGATTTAGGCCTTCCTGAAAATATGATTATTATTTCATGCAAGGTTTCCAGGGTCAAGGAAATGGTTGCAGTTTATAGAAAAATCGCTGAACAGTCAAATTTTCCATTACATTTAGGCTTAACTGAAGCAGGAATGGGGCTTAAGGGTGTTGCTGCAACATCATCAGCACTTTCGATTCTTTTAAATGATGGAATTGGAGACACGATCAGGTCAAGCCTGACACCTGAGGTTGGAGGGGACAGGGCAAAAGAGGTACGTTTGTGCCAGGAGATATTGCAAGCTTTGGGTTTGAGAAGCTTTAGGCCATCGGTTACGAGTTGTCCAGGTTGTGGAAGGACAACTTCAACCTTTTTTAGAGAGCTGGCTGAAACTATTCAAGGCAAAATTGATTCAAATATGTCTAATTGGAAAGATGATTTTCCTGGTGTTGAGAATTTAAAAATAGCAATAATGGGATGTATAGTCAATGGTCCGGGCGAATCCAAATCTGCAGATATAGGCATCTCTCTTCCAGGAACTGGAGAAAACCCAAAAGCACCTGTTTATATAGATGGAAAACTGACAGAAACTTTAAGTGGTTCTGCTATATCAAATCAATTTCTTGATATAGTAGAGAAATACATTCAAAGAAGGTGGTCAAAATGACAAAAATACAAGCTATTTATGAAGGTGGTTTCAGGTGTAAAGCAGTTCACGATCTTTCAAGTTCTGAAATTCTCACAGATGCACCGTTGGACAACTGTGGCAAAGGCGAATCTTTTTCACCAACCGATCTTGTTGCAACTGCTCTTCTGACGTGCATGGCAACCATTATGGGTATTGCGGCTAAAAATTCAAAAATTGATATTTGTAATTTTGACATGAGTGTAGAGAAAAAAATGTCTGCTAATTTGCCCAGAAGGATATCGGATTTAATTATGATTTTTAAGATGAAAAATAAATATTCAGAAAAAGAAAAAAAAATATTGCAAAATGCGGCTTTAACATGCCCAGTTCACCAAAGCCTAAACGAAAATATCAATATTGAAGTTGATTTTAAGTGGTTGGATTAAAGGAGTTTTTTATGAAAAAAATATTGTTTTTTGTTTGTTTGTTATTTTGCTCAGGGGGTTTGGTAGCGTCAGATTTTGATCCTACTGAAAGACATAATGTTCCCTTGCAGGAATCTTTCTCAAAAGGATCAGAAAATCCTTCTGTAACAATAGTGGAATTTAGTGCTTTCAACTGCCCCCCATGTAAAAGGTTAGCTGCTATTTTTGACGATGTTTTAAAAGATTATCCAAAAGATGTTAAGCTTGTTTTTAAGCATGGCGTACCAAGAGCTTTAGAGCTTGAAAAAGAAGCTGTTTTAGCCACATGGGCATCGGGCCAGCAGGGTTATTTTTGGGAAATGCATGATCTTTTGTTTGAGAGCAATGACAGAAGTTTTGAAACCTACCTCCAGTATGTAGAAAAATTAAAATTAAATAAAGATAAATTTATTTCTGACTTCCAAAGTGATGCTGCAATCTTGTCTATAGAAAATGAATGGAGGGTTAGTAGCTGTCTTGGCAACTATGGTACACCTAATTTTTTTGTCAATGGAAAAAAATATTCTGGAGAGGTTTGGACACATGAAAGGGTTAGGGAGATCATCGATAAGGAACTTCTTTTGATGAACAGCATGGGCAATCCGCAATATGAAGAAATTATGGAAATGTCAAAAGGAGAGGATTTTTTATGCGGGAAAAAGTTTTTCAAGATTGTTCCCAGCCTTTCGCAGGCTAGATTTTTTGTAGACGAAATCCTAAGAGAGGAGCCTTTTACTGTTGTAGGTGAAACTAATAGCATCTTTGGATCTGTAGATATTGATTTTGATTTTCCAAAGAGAAGCTCTATGGGCCGTGTGATAATTGAAAGTGATAGTTTTATTACTGATTCAAATAGCAGAAACAGGGCAATCAGAAATAGGATTTTGGAGTCAAACACATATCCTTCTGTGTCGTTTCAAGCCACACGTATAGATGGAATTCCTGAAAAAGCAACTTTTTACCCTGGTCAAAAATATGAATTGAAGATAAGTGGAGAATTGACCATAAAAGATAAAACTTTATTTGAAACTTTTGATGCAGTACTGGAAATTATTGATTTTTCAACTATTAGGGGTTTTGCAACGGTAGATGCTTTATGGGCTGATTATGGTGTAAATGTTCCACAACCACCTTTTGTTCAGTTGATTGAAGATAGCATTAGGCTAGAGTTTGAATTCATTGGGGTCTTAGAAGATTAAACCAGAATTAGAAATATTGCTAACCTCGGCAAGAGATGCCTTTCTGCAAGTTTCTGTTTTTGTAGCGGTAATGGTACTTCTTTTTTCATGGTTGCAGTACAAAACATCAGGAAAATTTGTTGCACTTCTTCAGAAAAACACCAAAACACAACCTTTTTTTGGTGCCTTGCTTGGCTTAACGCCAGGGTGTGGTGGTGCAATCATCGTTATGCCACTATACATCAAGAAGGTTGTTACTTTCGGTACTGTAATTGCGACATTGGCTGCAACATTAGGCGATGCCGCTTTTTTGTTGATAGCAAAAGCACCAAAAGATGCCGCTGTTGTGCATTTAGTTGCTTTTGTTACTGCTGTTCTCTGGGGAATGTTGATTGATAAATTACAAATAACACATGATCAACCCTTAGGTAGATTTTCAAAAAATTTCCACCAATTAAACACACAAGCTAAAAAAGAAATTGACCCTGTTTCTTTTATAGATTCAATTGAGGGAGAAGAACGGAATCAATCTTTAGGCTACAAGATAACCCATCAGGGATATGTTTTATGGTGGTGGATATGCCTTGTGGGGCTTATTTTAGGAGTCACTTTGTTGGTAAAAGCTAGCGATCCTAATTATGCTCTTGAGTTAACTTTTGACCCCGATCATAAAGATGCAATTTTTAATTATGTAGGGTTGTTCGGGACCTTATTGTCTATTATTTTGTTTATTGCCGGAAAGCATTTCATAGGTGATGACACCCTTGAGGCTTTGAGGGATAAACTGACATCTTCAAAAGAAACCTTGATACATGCTGCTTCTGAAACTGCATTTGTGACCTTTTGGGTTTTGCTTGCATATTTAATTTATGAGTATGGTATGTATTTTTCAAATTTAGATTTTGCACAAATGATAGTTAGCTCTGGCCCATTAAGCATTTTATTTGGAGCAGGAATTGGGTTGATACCTGGATGCGGTCCACAGATTTTATTTGTAGCTGCTTATACGGAAGGTTTATTGCCGATGTCGGTGCTTATTGCACATGCTATTTCACAAGACGGTGATGCTTTGTTCCCATTGATTGCAAGAAATAGCAAGGCAGCTATATGGTCAACTGTAATTACAACCATTCCTGCAATCATAGTAGGTCTGGCATGGTTTTACTTCATGGGCAATTAGGATATATTTATGTTTTCAAATCTAACCCCAGAGTCAAATCAAAGACCAGGAAATGATCCCATTTTTGCACTTAGCGAAGAGGCCAGGTCGAAAATCTCTAATGGTGAAAGGGTGATTGATGCAACTTTGGGTTGTTTGTTTGACGACAATGGAGAGCTTCTGGTTGTTGATGCATGGGATGAAGTTGCTGCTGAGATTCACCCAAGCATGGTTGCCGGTTACGCTCCTATTTCAGGTGTCCAAAAATTTAATCATGCCATCATAGAAGATACATTTTCGGATTTTCAACAGCTGAAAGATATAAGTGTATCTTCGGCAACACCTGGAGGGACAGGTGCTGTCACATCTTCAATTGTTAATTTTTTAGAACCAGGAGAGACGCTTATTTCACCACATCTTTATTGGGGCCCATACAACACAATTTCTAGTTTAAATGGTCGAAAATTAACAACCTATAAAACCTTTACATCGGATTTGGATTTTAATCTAGAAGGTCTTGATAAAGCAGTCAATCAAACTTCAAAAGAAAACAAAAGAGTATTGACTGTGATCAATTCTCCGTGCAACAATCCAACAGGCTATTCTTTAAGTTCAAGTGAATGGGATGGGGTTGGTGAAATTTTAACCAAAGCCTCCAGGGTTTCTAGGAATTCACTAATTATAGATTTAGCTTATTTTAAATTTGGACCTAAAAATAATCACTGGCTAAAAGTTGTAGAAAAGATATGTGATGATGTGCAAGTTCTTATTGCCTGGAGCGGAAGTAAATCTTTTACAAGGTATGGTGCTAGGGTTGGTGGAATCATTGCTTTAAACAGGGATGTTGATTCGAGAGAAAGATTAAAAAGGGCATTTTCTTATTCCTCTAGAGGAACTTGGAGTAATTGCAATCATATGGGTCAATTTATTGCAACAAAATTAATCACCGATGATCGTTATAAAGAACAGGTTGATACTGAAAGAAACGCCATCATAAACTTACTCCAAGACAGAGTTGATGTCTTTAATGACCAGGCGCAAAAATACAATTTGATCTACCCTCGCTATGAGGGTGGTTTTTTTGTAACTGTGTTTTGCAAAGAGCCACAAGCTGTTGCTAAAAGAATGAGAGACAAGAATGTTTATTTAATACCCGTAAAAGATGGAGTTAGGGTTGGTCTTTGCAGTGTTGCATCGAGAGATATTTCGGAACTTGTAGAAGTGCTAAATAGCTGTTTGTAATGAACCTTAAAATTCAGGGAAAAGGGCAACCTTTATTATTGATACCGGGGCTTGGAGGATGCTCAAAAAGTTTTGATTACCTGGTCCCACATTTAGATGATTTCCAGGTGATAACATTTGATCCATTGGGTTGTGGCTCCAGCATGTCAATAGATAAAAACAAACCGAATATTATTTTTTCATCTGTTGTTGCTTTAATTAAGGATTTACAAATCGAAAAAATAAATGTTTTAGGAACTTCTTTTGGTGGTGTAATTGCAAGAATGATTACTGCTGAAAATAGTGATTTGATAGACAGGGTCATACTTGTCGCAACTGAGCCAGATCCAGATAGATCCATTCGTCCAACCCATCAAAAACCAAGAGTTGGCAAAGGGGCTTCTTCCGAGGAAAGGACAAAAGCCTGGCTGCAAAGTTTTTCCTTTAAGGGTTGGGAAAATGAAGATAATGTTAGTTTTACAGCTGCAGTTAAATACTATTCAAATAATGAATCTATCTCAGAAACGCAAAGATTGCAAAAGAATTTCGTTTTGCAAAATAGACATTTTGGCATACCTGAAAATGTTAAGAGTAAAGCTTTAATTGTCCATGGCAGTTGCGATCCATTGGTACCTTTTAGAAATGCAGAAATATTACATGATTTAATTTCCAGGTCTGAAATAAAAAAAATTGAATCTTGTGGACATATGGTTGCTTGGGAAAAATCTAAAGAGTTGGCAATTTTAATTAAGGAATTCCTCGAATGAGAGTCTTGGTTATTGGTGGAACTAGATTTATGGGAAAGGGTTTAGTTCATAAGTTTTTAAAAAATGGTCATGATGTTTTTATCATAACGAGAGGGCTTACACAGCACCCTTTCAAGCATGATGTTCGGCATGTTTTATGTGACAGATTTAACAGTGAGGCTTTCAAATATGAGTTAAGTAATTTAAAGAAGGAAATTAATACAGATTTGGTGTTTGATGCAGTTGTCGATTTTCTTTCATTTAATGGGCAGCATTCACAAGATTTTATTGATGTTTTTTCAAATTCCGGCTCAATCGGTCACTTTATACATATATCAACGGGTTCTGTTTATGCGGTTGGAGAAAGGTATCATGATGGTTTGATACTAGAAAAAGATTTTCAAAACCAATTGGCAAAGCCTTGGAAAAACAATATTGAAAGTTGGAATTATGGCCTTGGTAAAAGAGAAGCTGAACATGTGTTAGAAAAAGCTTGGAATGATTTTGGTTTTCCTGAAACTAGGATCAGAATTCCAATAGTTGAGGGACCTTATGATCACACATTAAGAAGCTGGAAGTATCAGCTTTGGCTTCAAAGCGGCAAGCCAATTGATCTTCCTGATGGGGGAGGCTTTAAGTTTACACATGTTTTTTCCGAAGATGTTATTGATGCCATTTCGTCAATAATTAAAATTGGATCACCTCTATATGGAAATGCTTTCAATCTTGCGCAAGAAGAACAGCCATCATTAAAGAATTATCTTATAGAGATGGCAAAAATCATTGGTGTTGAACCTAAATTTAAGAATGTTTCTCTAGATAAGTATTGGAGCCCCCTGGAGGAAAATAAAGTTTTTTCTAAATCAAAAGTATGGCAACCGTATGCATCATGGCTTAAAAGAGATTCATGCTTAAGCATCGAAAAAGCAAAAAAATATTTGTCATGGAAACCAACACCAATGAATGATGCATTGAGAACAACTTGCTCATGGTTCGACAGTAAGCAAAATTTATTTCAAAAACCATCTAGTGAACCTTGGTTAAGTTGATGTATTACAATATACCCATTGGGGGTATGTATGAAAAATGATAATTATTGTGATTCTTTACCAGAATCTCATGGCCAAGCTTTAAGGAATCTAGCTCGTATAAAGGGTCAAATTGGCGGTGTTCAAAAAATGATCAGAGAAGGTAGCTATTGCTTGGATGTTTTGACTCAAATTCATGCTGCAAGGTCAGCGCTTGATAGCGTATCTGCAGCATTAATGGAAAATCATCTTGAAAGCTGTTGTGTTGAGGCGATTATATCTGATGATAAAGATTTAGCCTTAAAGAGGGTTACTGAGTTTTCACAGTGTTGTAAAAAATTTATTAAAGGTTAAGATGTCTGAACCTGGTTTTTCTTCTAATGTTTTTGGCATGCATTGTGCCAATTGCGTAACATCGCTAGAAAAAGCTATTGCGCAGGTTCCTGGCGTTCAAAAGGTATCTGTTAATCTGCATGCTAAAAAGGTTGTTGTTTATGGAAAGTTTTCTATAACCTCTGTCAAAGAGGTTATTGTTAACAAGGGTTATTCTTTTGAAAAATCCATGCAAGATAGAGCAAAAGAGCTTTGGATTATTTGGATGTTAGCTGTCCTGTCTTTCTTCGTTAAGGATCAATTAGGAATATTGGTTTTTATAGGGTGTGCGTTAGCGGGAGATCTGGCCAAAAAGTTAACACATGATGGGTTGTCTTCACTTAGACAAAAAGATTACAAGATGGAAACATTGATCTTTATTGGTGTTTGGGGAGCTGCTTTACATCATATTTTTTCTCTTTTAATCGGTCATCATGGAATGGGAAAAGAAGGGGTTATTCTTTTGGCAATATACCTCACAGGTCAACACCTTGAGTCAAGACTTAAAGACAAAGCTGATATCGCCATCAAGGATCTTTTAAACTTGCTTCCAGATGATGTTGTGTTGATTAAAAATAATAAAAATATTACAACCAAATTAAAAGATGTCAAGATAGGGGATTGCATTTTGGTTTTACCAGGACAATCCGTACCATTAGATGGAGTCGTTATTGAAGGAAGCAGTGAGCTTAACGAAAGTTTAATAACTGGTGAGTCAGACCCGGTTTTAAAAGTTGTTGATGATGGTGTCATAGGTGGAACTTTAAACATTTCGGGAAGAATCGTTATTAAAGTAAGTGCTTCTGGCGGAGAGGGTTACCTTTCAAAGCTTGTTGAGATGGTTGAGAATGCAAGTGCCGCTAATATACCTGTTCAGGGTTTGGTAGACAAGATTGTTGCTGTCTTTGTGCCGATTGTCTTATGGGCAGCTGGTTTAGCAGGTGTTTTTTGGTTGATGTTGCCAGAAAGAATGATGGAAATAAATCAGTTTTTAATTTCCAAGTTAGCAATAGATATGGAACCTTTAAGTTGGTTCATGGTGATCCTTGCTGTTTTGGTTGTTTCTTGCCCTTGCCCATTAGGGATAGCAACCCCGTTAGCGCTTTTCATTGGGGCTGGCAGGGGCGCTAAAATCGGCTTGATCATCCGTGATGGAAAAGGTTTAGAGGATTTAAAAAGTTGTAAGGTTTTAATTCTGGATAAAACTGGCACCTTAACAACTGGAAACCCAACAGTGCAATCAATCTTTCCATTTGATGGATTTACTGAAGAGCAGGTGTTACAGCATGCTGCTTCAGCAGAAGAAGGTAGCGAACACCCAATTGCAAAAGCTATATTAAAGAATTGCAAATCAAGAAAAATTACATGGCAAAAATTGGAAAATTACAAATATCATTTTGGCTCTGGGGTTGAAGGTTTAGATGAAAATGGCAATAAAGTAATGGCTGGTACTATTGCTTGGGCATTATCAGAACCAGTTGTTGTTTCCGATGAAATTCCAACAGATGCAACAATTGTTGCTGTGAGTATTGATAACAAGCCAATAGGCCTAATAGCGTTAAATGATGAAATTAGAAAAAACGCATTTGAAACAATCAGAAAGATTCAAAAAATGAATATAAAAATTGTTATTGCTAGTGGCGATAGAAAAGAGTCAGTTAAAGCTGTAGCTGAAAAACTTTCGATAAAAAAATATTTCTATGCACAAAAGCCAGAAGACAAACTTGCCTTGGTCAACGAGTACCAAAAAGATAACACGCATGTTGTTTTTGCTGGGGATGGCGTTAATGACGCTCCAGCTTTAGCTGCAGCCACTGTGGGCATTGCGATGGGGGATGGTTCAGACCTTGCAAAACAGAATGGTGGTTTGATTTTACCCAAAGGAAATCTTTTGAATATTTATAAAGCAATTGTCCTTAGCCAAAAAACATTTTCCATCGTTGGCCAAAATTTATTTTGGGCAGCTATATACAATGTTGTTGCAATACCGTTAGCATTTTTCGGTGTCTTGCACCCAATAGTTGCACAAAGTGCTATGGTTATTTCAGACCTTATAGTTATTTTGAATAGTTTACGTTTACAAAAAATTAAAATATGAAAATTTCTGTCATACTCATAACATACAAGAAATTCAATGAATTGACTTTAACACTTTCTGCTTTAGAAAATCAAACCAATAAAGGTTTTGAGGTTATTGTTGCAGAGGATGACAATTCACAAGAAACAAAAAAAATAATAACAAAATTTCAAAAGAGAGGCAAGTTGGATTTAAGGCATGTTTATCAAGAGGATAACGGATACCAAAGATCAAAAATAGTAAACAAAGGTATTGTTGAGTCAAAAGGCGATTATCTTCTTTTTTTGGATAGTGACTGCGTTCCTAGGTCCGACTGGGTTGAATCATATGCAAAATCAGCAAGAGCCGGTTGGTTCTTTTCAGGAGGCAGCGTGGTACATGTTCCTGAAAAGATTCATTTGAAATTTCAAGTTTCAGATGTAAAAGATAATAAAATTTTCAATTATCAATGGTTGAAAAATAAAGGTTTATCATGCAAAAGGACAAAATTAAGGTTATCAAATTTGGGATTTTTTAAGCATGTCATGAATATCCTGACAACACGCCTGGGTGTTTTTACTGGCGGTAACTCTGCATGCTGGAGAAAGGATGCATTGGCTGTAAATGGTTTTAATGAGGATTTCAAAACATATGGGTCTGAAGATAGGGAATTTGGAGCGAGACTTGTTAATTATGGCTTAAAAGGAATTGTTAAGAAGTTTTCTTTTATTGTGGTGCATCTTGATCACCCAAGACCATATAGTGCTGATGAAAATGTTAAAAATCGAAAAATCATGAAAAAGGTTATGTTTTCTAGAAACCACTGGGTTAAAAACGGTATTAAGAAATAAAACCAAAAAAAGAAACTTTTATAGTTTCCTCATAGTACTATATAGGCATAAAAACATGTTGAAGAGAATTAAATTTGCCTTATGCATCCTTCTTCTTTCTTTCTCTAGCATCACGCAAAAACAAAGTGAACCCTGGGTTAAATTTGGATTAACGGATGAGGAGGCTGCTCGGCATGTTTTAGATAGATTTGCTTTTGGGCCAAGGCAGGGAGATATTGAAAAGGTTGCATCTGTAGGAGTCAGTAATTGGTTTGAAAATCAAATGCTTGCGGCCAAAGACAACTCTCAATTGGAGGAAATCCTCAGTAAGCTTAATTTCAAGTCGTTAGAGATGTCTCTAGAGGAGATGGTAAATACGTATGTCCCATATGGTCAAATTAATCGCAGGGTTAAGGATTGGGCTGTCGAATCAGGATTGGTAACAGAGCAGGATTTTTTGACTATGACGAATGAAGAACAAAGAAGGTTGGCTCTTTTGTATATGGATGATTTTTCGCTTAGACCAATTTCAGAACTTGATTCCGAAACGTTAGCTCAAAAGATGATCAGAGCTGCTTATTCTGAAAATCAATTTCAAGAAGTTTTAACAGATTTCTGGTTTAATCATTTCAATATCGATGCTAGCCAGAATGATGTTCGTCCTTATGTTTATTCATATGAAAGAGATGCGATCAGATCTAACGTATTCGGAAATTTTTCCGATATGCTTGAGGCGACGGCAAAACACCCAGGAATGCTTTTTTATCTCGATAATGGACTTTCCACAGCTGGCTCAGATGTTGAAACAACCGTTAGTTTCCATATGGAAAACCTATCACAAACAACAAGAAAACGAGATTTGCCGAAATCCGCAAGAAGCCTTTTAAATAATTCAGGCAGAGGTCTGAATGAAAATTATGCTAGAGAATTAATGGAATTGCACACATTAGGTGTTGATGCATTTAACAATATTGATGGCTATACGCAAAAAGATGTCCAGGAGGTTGCTCGTGCCTTTACTGGTTGGACATGGTTTTTGCAAGATAGTTTAAATACTCGACTGCCTGAGGGCATTTCTCCCATGGGGATGGCAAATCAGGATTCAAACATGTCTGCAATGGATATTCAAGTTGGTAATTCTTTTTTATCTTCACAACTTGAAAGACTTGGCTTTGTGCAAGAGGGATCTTTTATTTTTAGAGCAAGTGCTCATGATGCAGGAGAAAAAAATATTTTGGGGCATTATTTTCCAAGGGGAGGAGGTTTGGAAGAGGGTGAAAAAGTTTTGAATATACTATCAAGACATGAATATACCGCGAGATTCTTGTCAAGGAAAATAGCAATTAAATTTGTTCAAGATAATCCTCCTGAGGAACTTGTCGAGCTTATGGCGAAAGCTTATTTGGATAACTCAGGAGACTTAAGTGAGGTTTACAGATCAATGTTTTATTCTGATTATTTTTGGAGAGATGAGGCTATAAGGTCAAAAATTAAATCCCCATTTGAGCTTATCATTTCTACAGTCCGTATTTTAGATAGTAAAGTTACATCTTTAAAAGGGCTTTTCAATTCAATAAAAACTATGGGGCAGCCACTTTATCGCTACCAGGCTCCAACTGGCTATCCAGACTCTGCTTCATCTTGGGTAAACACCGGATCTTTGATTTCAAGAATGAATTTCGGATTACTGATTGGTGGCGACAAGATAAGAGGGGTTGATTCCGACTTAAAAGCTCTAAATACTTTTGATGGTGTGTTTCATGAGCCTGAAAGTGTTCAGCATGCTTTGGAGGTTTATGCAGGAATAATAATGCCTTACAGGGATTTAAAGGAAACCTTAAGAATTTTAGAACCTGTTGTAAATGCTGAAGACTTAAATGTAAAGATTGAAATTGCTTCAGAGCAGTTTAATGTAGAAAGGTCTATGAGGACTGAAATGAGCGATGATGATTTTTCAAATGTTTTAGATCAGAATTTTGAAATTGGCACAAATAGAAAAACAACAAAGGAAAATGAAGGCATACTTGGTCAGATTGTCGGTGTTATTTTAGGTAGTCCCGAATTTCAAAGGAGGTAGTTTATGCACGATGATCATGATGATGATATAAAAGGAATCTGGACTAGGCGAGCTTTTTTGAAGTCGGGCGGAATTGCTTTATTTAGTCTTGGGGTTGGTGGAAATCCGCTTTTTATAAACAGAGCTGCAATCAATTCAAAAAATAATTTATTGAATCAAAACAAAACACTCGTTACGATTTTTCAGAGAGGCGCTATGGATGGTTTAATGGCAGTCCCAAAATTAAATGATAAATACTTAATGAATGCACGACCAAGACTTTACATGAATCCAGGTTCAAAAAATGACCCTGTTTTAGATCTTGATAATGGTTTTGCCTTTCATCCATCACTAATGCCCTTGATGGATTACTGGAAAGAAGGGAGTCTTTCTGTTGTGCATGGGATGGGAAGCCCTAACAAAACAAGAAGCCATTTTGATGCGCAGGATTTTATGGAATCTGGCACGCCTGGTGATAAGGGTACTGATTCTGGTTGGTTAAACAGGGCTGTAGGTTTGATGGGGCATGAATCGCCAACCCCATTCCAATCAGTTGCTCTAACACCATCTTTACCCAAGTCTTTTTATGGCGAGGAGTCAGCTTTAGCCATATCTGATCTAGATAATTTCGGGCTTCCAAGTTATATAAATATTGGTAATATTGTTGGCAATACATTTGAATCTTTGTATGAGGATACAACAAAAGAAATACTCAAAGATACAGCAGATGCTACATTTGAAGCTGTTGATCTTTTGGAGAAAATTAGACAGAAAGATTATGTCGCAACATCACAAGTTTCTTATCCAAATTCAAAATTAGGTAATTCTTTAAGGCAGATTGCACAGCTTATCAAAGCAGATGTTGGCCTAGAGGTAGCTTTTGCAGAGCAGGGAGGATGGGATACCCATGTACAACAAGGAACCGCTCAAGGGTCTTTCGCAAATAATCTTAGAGATCTTTCTGAATCCATTTCTTCATTTTGGGAAGATTTAGGCCCGTATCAAGACAGGGTTAACCTTATGACCATGACTGAATTTGGCAGGACTGTAAAAGAGAATGGCACTGGTGGCACCGATCATGGACGAGGTTCTTGTTTGTTTGTGTTAGGGCAAGATGTTGATGGTCAAAAAGTACATGGGCATGTTCCAACTTTGGCAAAAGAAAATCTCGAAGATGGTCGAGATCTTCCTGTCACGACAGATTTCAGAGCTATTTTCAGTGAAGTTGTAGGGTCAACATTTGGTATTGCAAATGATGAAGAGTTGTTCCCAGGATGGAAAGGAGAAAGGATTAAGCTTTTTAAAAGCTAAATACGTGGGCCTGTTTCCAGGCCCACACTAAAATCTTTATTTGTCTTCTGAGCTTGAGCAAGACCCACCACAATCTTTCATACAAATGATGGCAGAAACACCAACCAATATGTAAACGATTCGTTCGATAGATGCATTGAAGCCAAAAATCATATTGACTAAATTAATATCAAATGCGTGTAGTCCCCAATTCAAACCACCAACGATCAAAAGTATCTGTGCTAACTTTTTCATTAAATATCCTCCTTGTAAAACAAATATTTGAAACAAATTGTAACGCTGGAAAAATAATATATTTATATATTATTAATTTAGATGCTTGTTAAAAAAAGCAACAAAATGATCGTTTATGTTCTCATTTTCCATATTTTCTTGCAATTTCAAAATACATTCAATATTCAATTCATCCATTTTTTCTTTAAGCATAAAGCCAAATTTTGGATGATGAATATAAACATGCCCCGGTGAATTTTGCGGTAAAGGGTCATTTCTCTGTCCGTAATAAAGCAAAACTGGAGCATCACCCACATTTAAGTGATTGATAGGAGATGCCCATTCAAACCATGGATGAAATTTGGGATTTTCGATATGTTCAAAAGAATTCATGCCGTGGTGATTCATGCCAAAAAGCTCATACAGAGGCTGGTCTATTATGTTGGTGTCAAACATTTTCGAGATAACCCTTGGGTCTAGTGTTGTTTGTGCTCCAATTGCAACAACAGCTTGAACCTTTGCTGAAACTCTATGTGGAAAGATGTTTCTAGGGTTGTCTCTTGTGTTTGAGTCATCATTGAATCCGAACCATAGTGATATGGCCCCGCCTGCTGACCCTCCAATAGCACCAAACTGTTCTGGATTGAGGTTAAAAACACCAGATAGGCTTCTTAAGAATTGTATTGCAGCACCTGCGTCTTGCATTTGAGCTGGAAATGGGGCCTGCCAAGTCAATCTGTAATTGACTGCAGCAACAGATATTTTGTTTTCTAGAAGCTGTTCTAATAGATTAGGGTTGATTGTTTTTTTGTCCCCTCCTTTAAAGCCGCCTCCATGAAAGTAAATGACCAAAGGTGTTGGTTCCTGTGATTCAGCAAGCCATAAATCTAGTTCGGTTCTTTGGAACAAGTTGAAACTATAGTTAATATTTTCATGATCTGGTTTTATAGGCTGTGAAGCAAACAGCGTTAAAAAGCAAAAAAATGAAAATATCATTTATTTGCAGTTTCATTTGCCGCAACTACTTTTTTTGTTTGGTCCATTGGCAGGGGTTCGTATGTATGAAATTCCATATCAAAAAAACCATCCCCTTTTGCAATAGATCTCAAGGTGTTGTCATATTTGTACATTTCCATCAAAGGGACTTCAGCTTTGATTATTGTTAAGCCTTGCCCGCTTGCATCTTGGCCCAGTATCCTTCCCCTTCTTGCATTAAGGTCTCCAATGATTTCACCCATTAGATTATCTGGAACAGTTATGTTTACTTTATAAATTGGTTCAAGTATTATTTTTTGGCACTGGCTTTCTAGCGTTCTGAAACATTGCAATCCTGCTATTTGAAAAGATATGTCATTCGAATCAACATCATGTGTTTTTCCATCAAAAACAGACACCTCTATATCTACAACCTGGGCCCCAATTAAAGAACCTTTCTCCATGCCTTGAGAGACTCCTTTTTCTACAGAGCTGATAAATTTCTTAGGTATTTTTCCACCAACAATATTGTCTTCAAATTTAAAACCTTCATCTCTCATTAAAGGAGTAACTTTTAATGCACATTCACCGAATTGACCAGAACCACCAGATTGTTTTTTGTGTCGATATGTTGCACTTCCCACGCTTGTAAAGGTTTCTTTATATGGTATTTTTGGAGCTGATGCTATTGCTTTAACTCCAAATTCATTTTGTGCTCTTGACGACAGAACGGATAGCTGTATTTCGCCAAAACATTCAATAACATTTTGATGTGTTTCTGACTTGTAGCCATAAACAACTGCAGGATCTTCCCTTAAGAGTGTTTTTATTGCATCACTTACTTTAGTCGCATCTTTTTCTGTTTCTGAATCGATTGCCTCCCATGATGTTGGTTTCGGAAAAGGTATATCTTCAAGCCTTCCTCCTTTACCTAAAGTGTCTCCACCTAATGCACTTTTTAATTTAACAAGTGCAACAATGTCTCCAGCCTGTACGGAGTCAACACCTTCCCTGTCTCCAATATTTACCTTGTAAAGCTGTGTTAACCTTTCATTATCTGCATTACGGCTATTTTTCAAGGTGTCTCCTTTGTTTATCTTTCCAGAAGCAACTCTTGCATATTGAACCTCGCCCATTTTTCCTTCATGGCGTGTTTTGAATATTTGCAAAGCAGGTTCCGTTTTGCCTAAAAGCCCAGATCTTTCTGCAAAAATGGAATTTTTTGGACCTGGGAACAGATTTCCGATAGTGTTTGCTAGACTTTCTGTTCCTTTCTGTGAAATGGATGAGCAAAAAAGAACTGGAACTATTTCTGATTTCGAAACACCATTTGCAAAAGCTTGTTTGAGCTTATCGAAAGGTAATTCATCACCTTCGAAGTATGCTTCCATTAATTCCTCATCCTGCTCAACAACTTTTTCTAGCAGTGATTCTGGAAGGTCAGAACCTTCTGCGAGGAGTTCAGTTGGCTCATTGAAATCGTTTCCACTATTAATATTTGTTTGAAATGGGACCACCGAATCAACCCCAAAATCTTGCCAGCAATCAGCATTTGCATTGGCATTGTCCATTCTCGAAACAACAACCATGACCGGTAGCTTGAAAGACTGAGCCTCTTCTAGCAATCTTTTGGAAGCCATATCTACTCCCACAGTTGGATCAATGACAAGCAAAGCAGCATCTGCAATTGCCAAACCGGCAGTTCTGTCACATCGAAAATCATTTGCTCCTGGTGTATCAATCATTTGAAATCTGTAATTTCCAAAATCAAAACAAGCTGGACAGAGGAAAAGACTCATTTTCCTATCCTTTTCTTCTTGGTGAACAGCAATTCTGCTTGTTCCTTTTTGCAATTCACCAAGCCTGGTTACTGCTCCAGCTTTAAAAGCCATTGATTCAATTAATAGAGTTTTTCCAACTCCAAGATTTCCTATAACTGCGATTGTTCTTGTTTCTTTTGACATAATAAGAATATTCTAAAAAAATTATTTAATTTTTTTTAATTTTCAGGTGTTTCGATATTGGCAAGAGACCAGGTTAATGCTGCAATATGAGCCAAACCTTCCTTGAATTCATTCTCATCAATTTTATCCAATGTGTCTGAAGGGGCATGATGGTAATCAAAATACCTCGCCCCAATGTTTCTTAAACCGATTAAAAGAACACCATGCTCTCTCATTGGGCCAATATCAACACCACTGCCTTCTCCTATTAGATCCAAACCTGTTCCAGCCAATATGTTTTTAAGCATTTCTTTTTGCGTTTCATTGCCTTCAGCAACCCATCCATTTGGCTTTTCAGCACCAAGATCCGATTCAATTGCAGCAAATGTATTTTCACCATATTCTTTTGAGTATTCAATTCCGCCTCTTGCACCATTTTCTTCATTGGTCCAAAGTATTGCCCTAATGGTTCTTTTTGGCTTTAAGCCTAGTTTTTTGATTATGCTTAAAGTTTCCATTGCATGAACAACTCCAGCACCGTCATCAAAGGCTCCATGACCAACATCCCAGGCATCAAGATGTCCCGAAACCACAACTACTTCATCAGGATACTTGCTTCCTTTAATTTCACCGATGACATTATGTGAGAGCGCATCAGGATAAGTTTTTGCTGAAAGTTTCATTTGAACCCTTATTGGAATGTTCATTTCCTGCATTTTAGCCATTGCCATAGCATCCTCAATTGTTACAGCTCCATAAGGTATTTTTTTATACTTGTTTGAATAACCCATTCCACCTGTATGTGGAGTATTTAAGCTGTTTATAGTAATTGACCTCAATAAAGCACCAACAGCACCATGTTTTGCTGCCTCTATCGCTCCTGAATACCTAAACCTTGAAACCGCTCCATAACCCTCTAGTGAACTCTCTGGCATTGGGATATTAAAAAGAACTATCTTACCTGCAACATCAGAATTTAATTCTTCTACGCTGTTGACCACAACAACATCAGCTACTATAGGCTCGATTTGATTTTCTTTATTTAAGGTTGCTACAGATCCACCAAAAGAAAGAAAGCTCATCTTTTTTAGATAAGGCTGTACAAGAAATAAAGACTCCTCATTTCTTTCCCAATGGGGGACCATTACTTCTTGCAAAAAAGATTCAATGCCTTCCTCTTCAAAGGATTTTTTGCCCCAAGCTACAGCCTCCTCCAAGCCTTTACTTCCTGAAAGCCTGTGTCCTATAGTTAGACATAATTCAGCTAATTTATTCATTGAGTCATTTTCACCAAGAGCCATTTTTTTAATTTTTGAAATATTATTTTCCATCGTGTTTTCCTCCATAGAAATTAGATTGAATGTCAATAAGAATGTTAAAGCAAAAAGCATAATTTTTTTATTTAGCATAAATTTCCCTCCGCGAAAACGCAAACATAATAGTTTGATTATAAGTGTTGGCAAAGGGGGTATTTACCCCCTTTGCTTTTTATAGAAAATAGTTTTTAAAACTTAAGCGCAAAAGCTAAGCTTGTGGTATCTGTTTCCGTACCATCCGTGTCGTCAGTTTCGAAAGTTAATGCCGCATGAACTGCATCATTGATCTTTGTTTGAATGCCCATGATCATGTTCTTGGTTTCATTACTATCGGTTGTATCTTTGTTTTTTAAAAATAAAGTCACACCATCTGTCATAGCAACAGCAAGGTCAAACCACATACCCTCTCTTGCTGTTGTGGTTGTTGCTAATGTTGTAGCATCTGTATCGTCGATTTCGCCATCAGCAAAACCGTAACCAAAGGCGAATGATCCTGCTTTGTATGCAAGATGTCCCAACATGATAGATGTATCATCATCAGCTGCACCATGCGATCCACTTTCAGATAGCAAGCTGAAAGTCATTGAATTCGAAATGTCATGCTGCATGAACAAGCCAATTACCCCATCTTCCCCTTCTGGAGAACTACCGTTTTCTCCACTTGTCATATAGATCTTCATGCCTTTATTGAACAACCAATCAGTTCCTAGCATCATTCCAGCATCTTGCGAAGCCATCCACTTTTCAGAATCAGGAGTTGTTTTATAGATCCATCTTCTTCCGCTGAATTTTTCCTCTACATCATTCCATGGTTTTTTTAATTGTCCAAATGTCAATTTTCCCATGCTTGTTTTTGTCGTAACATAAGCATACTTTACATATGGATCCATCAAGGCTCGGTCAGAAAATTTTCCATCCAAGGTTAACCTGAAGCTCGTATCATCTCCAACATTACCCTTCATATTGATCCTTCCCCTATTTAAATCCCAATCAGTCCCAGCATCAGTCATATTCATGTGAAAGAATATTTCACCGCTTGTTGATGCTGCATTTAGATTTACTGGGATCATTGCCAGTATTGTTACTATTGTTAATAATTTTTTCATATTTGAAAAAACCTCCTTAAGTTTATGCCAATTTTTATTTATGGCCTATTTTTGTTGGAATCTTATTTTTATATTTTTTTAATTTGTTTAAAAAAAGTAAAAATCAAGATGATTATTATTGTTTTGGGGGAAACATTTGTTTCCCCCAGGTTTTATAGTGTTAATGCACTAATTTATTTTTCTATTTTTGAAGTTGTGTAAGCAAGCATCCCCGGAATATTGTCCATTGCCAATGAGTATGCTCCCAAATGATTTTCTGTATTTGTTGCAACAATGCCATCAGTTTCCAATATGTTATTTAGTATCTGTAAACCTGCTTCACTATTATTCAAAGAAAGTAAAGCACGGGTAAGCATTCTTGCCATTCTTTTATCAGTTTTTTCTGGATTGATTACAACTGGATGGCTCGGAACGCTACCAAATGCTTCCAATTGTTCGAAATTATCTTTAGAAATACACCAATCTGGAGCATCCTCTTTTCCACAATAGTCTTCCCATGTAGTTGATTTGACAAAAGCTACATCGCCCGTGCCATCAGAAAGACATCGTAATGCTCCTGAATAACCGCCATAAACATCAGAAGAATCGGGAATGATGGCATTATCAAAAAATGCTTCGATTGTGTATCTGAGACTTTCAATATCGTCTTTGCTCCCAACAACATCAATGATCCCTTGCCCGATCATTGTTCCAATCGGCATAATCATGCCAGCGCTTTTCAGCCATCCTGTGTGACAGGAGATTTTTCCTTTTAGGTCAGCGTAGGTTTTGATTCCGCTATCCTTCTTCACAATTGCTTGAGCTGTATAGTATGACTGACCATTTGATTTAAGGTCAGCTGCAATTACTTCAAAACCATGTTTTTTCCAGCCCAGCCATCCTGCTCCTCCATCAAGGAAAGCAAAATGAGCGTGGCCGTACCTTAAAGCTTCAATAGCTGTACTGTAATTTGTAACTGGATAAATTTCAATTGGTGTATCTAAAGCCTGTTCAAGATATTTTGCTAATATTTCAGGATTTGCATCAGGATTCATGTAGTCATCTTTGATTTCAAAAGCAATGTTAATCACTTCTTCTTTTTCCGTTTTTGTTTTTGGTTCAATGGCTTGGTTGATTTCCTTGTTAGATTTATTGTTGACTAAAAACAAGATGAGTGTGATGGCTGTAATCGTAACTATTATTTTGTTTTTCATTTTTTATCCTCCAGTGTTGGCAGAGGGGGGCACTTACTCCCCCCCTACGTTTAACATTTGTAGGGGGGGCACTTACATCCCCCCTACGGTTTTAGGAAGTGTGGTTACACACTTTTTTTTCGATTTAATGAACTAGCATTCAGAACATTCTTCATCTTTCTGCTCGTGACCATGCTCGTGACCATGCTCATGACCATGCTCGTGATCATGTCCTTTTTTTTGGCATTTTTCACAACCAGCGTGACTGTTTGGTTCTTCAGGTTCAGTTTGTACTGTACTATTTTGAGTTACTGTTAGTTCGGTATTATTTTCTTTATTGCTGAAAGCATATAGCATTATTGTTGCTGCAACAGCAAAGATCAATGTCTTTTTTTTCATTTTTCCATCCTCCTTAAAGATTCTTTGTTGTAATACAAAGCCTTTCAATAAATGAAAAATTTAAATGAAGATTGTATAGAACAAATAAAAATTATTAATCTATTTCAAGGTTATTTGATGTGTTTTTCCATATCTACAAATGTTTTTCCAGCAAATTCAAAACATTTTGCAACTTCATCAATTACAGAATCACAAACCTTATCTCTGATTTTGTCTCGTGTTGTTTTGGTATCACATGGAAAATCAAACATTGTTGCTTGTCCGGGTACTTTTGTTTTGATCATTTGGCCACCAGCCATTGCGGCGCAATGACGAACGTATATATGGGCCATGATTTTCATTTCATCATTTTTAATTTCTGAATTCAGATAATCAATATACTCTTTTGTTGATTCGAGCTCTTCTCTGTCCCAGTTTTTTTCTTCCATATCTGAAACATCATCCAGAATTCTTTCCGCAAAGGGAACATCCTCTAAACCGTCAAATAAATTCTTCTCTTTCCCAATTTTCTCAAGCTCGTTAATACAACAGTATTCATTGTAGATAAAAGTGTGATAAGCTTTTTTTGTTATTTTGCCTTGGAACATCTGTTTTGGGAACGGCATATTTTCAACTTTTTGGTGTATTGGCCATGTGGCTTTCATTAGTTTCTTTTTATCCATGTTTTTTTTCCTTGTGGCCTTGATCATTCATATGGTTTATTTGATCTAAATTGGGACCTGTAAGCCTAAAGGCTTTACCAAAGCCATAAACGAGTAAGCCTTCAGAAGGTTTAAGTTCAAAGAGATGAAAATCACCCATGTTTTTTAAATAAGCTATTGTTTCAAACTTGTCTTCCAACAATTTTATTTTTGAATCCCATTCCGAATTCCCTCTTTCAACCTTTCTTGCTTTGCTCTTGAATGTCAGTCTTTTTCTTGCAAATATGTTTGCAGCATCTTTTTCATCTTCAATAACCATAAATGAATTAGAGGGTTGGTCAGTTAGATTTTTTGTATGTTTTGATAATTCGCTAATAAAAATATAAAAAGAACCACCATGCATTACTGATGGAGCATAGCTTGAATTCGGTATCCCCTTCGAGTCAGTAGTGCTTAGCATTATTGTTTGCATTTTTTCTAGAAGTTGATTTTTTTCAACAGTTGCTTCTTTAATTATGTTTGACATTTTTTTATAGTCTACCATCTGACATCAAATTCAATTTTTTGCAAGCACTATTAATTGAATCGAAATTTCCAGGATTAATTAAGCCATAATAGGGGAATAATGTTATTTTTGATTCTTCAACCGCTGTTAGTTTGGCAAAGAAGGGGGTGCTGGTTTTCAGATCTTCAATTAGCTGTTCGCCAATGTTGTTAAAATCAATAATTATTATGTTCTCAGGATCAAGATCAACAAGTCTTTCTTCTGAAATAGTTACATAACCTTTGTATTCTTCATTATTCGAATCAAAATTAGCCGCAAGATTTTTCAATCCTGCACGAGAAGCAAGTTGACCTGCCCAGCTAGCACTTGTAGGAGAAAGCAATGGTTGCATGCTTGCAAGAATCAGCACACTTGATTTATCGGAATTCAATTCAGATATTTCAAAACAATTTGGCATTTCGTTTTCAATGTTGTTTTTTTCAACACCAAGCATTTCTGAAATTTCCAAATACACATCTGTAAGATTTTCCCAATTTTTAACAGTTATAGACAGAGTATCTATACCTAATTCTTGAAGTTGGTTCAGTGCCAAATCATGCATTCCGCCAACTCCCATTACCAAATCAGGTTGCAAGGCTATTATTTGTTCTAGATTAGGTGGGCTTTGTCCGCTGCTTATAACATTTTTGTTATCAAAACTCGGGTCTTTTTTCAAAAGGCTGCTTCCCGGTATCCCGATTAGTTTTTCGGGAGATATCCTATTGACTAAATCAGCAGATAACGAGCTCATTGTTACGATTTTTGAAAACTGTTTTTCTTGCCGTATGGTGGAATCAGATCTTGTTGGTTCACTTGTTTTGTTTATGTTTTGCATTTCAAAACAAGATGTGAAGATCAATGTAAATATTAAAAATTTAAATAGATTATTCATCTTTTTCTCCTTTTTTGTATGGTGCATATTGCTGCCCTAAGCTTGAAGACATTGTTTCTACATCTATTGAGAATGTATTTTTGATTGTTTGCTTGTCAAGTATTTTTTCTGGTTCTCCCAGCTGAAGCATGTGACCCTTATTTATGAGCCCAATCTTGTCAGAATATCTTGATGCAAGATTGATATCATGAATGACGGAAATCACAGCAATATTTCTTTCTTTTTTTATTTTTTTGATAAGGTCTAATATTTCTATTTGGAACTGTATGTCAAGAAATGTTGTTGGTTCATCAAGTAGCAGTATTTCAGCTTTTTGGGCAAGAGCAAGGGCAATAAAGGCTCTTTGTACCTCTCCCCCTGATAACTCTTCAACCAAGCAATCACTATATTGTTCAAGGTCAGTTAATTTGATTGCATGCTCTACTTCTTTTAAATCTCTATCATTTAGACCCCATTGCCACCATTTGCTATATGGATAACGACCCATGGCAACAAGCTCCTTAACTGTAATGATTTTCGGTATATTGGGTTTTTGTGGCAGGTATGCAATAAGTTTGGCAATTTCATTTTTAGTTTTTTTAGATTTTTGTTCATTTCGAATCAATATTTCACCTTGTATTGGTTCTAAAATATCGGCAAATGTTTTGAGAATTGTGGATTTGCCTGATCCATTAGCTCCTAATATTGATATCCATTCTGATTGTTTGATTTGAAAGTCAACATCCTCTACTATAAGTGTTTTTCCATACCCACATGACAATTTGTTTGTTTGTAGTATTTTCATCCTGTTTGCCTTCTTGTTTGAGATGATGAGTAAAGCAGGAATATAAATGTTGGGGCACCTAATAAAGCCGTTACTATACCTACCGGTATTTCTACAGGTCCTGACCTTGCAACAAGGTCTGAAAGGCTTAAGATCATTGCTCCACCAAGTGCTGACCCAGGAAGAACTAATCTGTTGTCATCGCCAACAAGAAACCTAACACCATGAGGGACTATCAATCCGACAAATCCAACTAAGCCAGCAATACTTACAGCACTTGCAGTTAATAGTGCTGCACATGCTCCTATAAGGATTCTTGACTTAAGAAGCGAAACGCCTAATGATTGTGCCATCTCATCGCCTAATGAAAGTAAGTTTAATTGTTTGCCCAAAAAGCAACCTGCAATAAGGGATGGAATGATCCATGGTGCTGCCATTGAGACATCATCCCAACCCCTGCTGTTTAAACTTCCTATAAGCCATGTTAAAGCTGCCTGTATTCTTCCATCATCACTAAACAAAAGAAGTGTTGACTGAATAGCGCCAAAGAGGCTGCTAAAGGCTACCCCTCCAAGTATTAACCTTGGGACAGAGATTGCTTTACGCGTTTTTGCTAATAGGAATACTAATGCAGTTGTAGCTAAAGCCCCTAGCCATGCTCCTAATGGAACTAACAATGGAAAGCTACCTAATGTGATCATCACCACAACTACTAATCCTGCACCTGCTGATATACCTAAAAGAAAAGGGCTAGCAAGCCCATTTCTCAGCATCCCTTGCAGCAAGGCTCCAGACATCCCTAGTGAAGCGCCTACCAGTATTGATCCTAGGCTTCGTGGAAATCTAAGATCCCAAAATATAGTATTTGCAACCTCATCTGCTCTTAAAAAGATTGCGTCAATTATTCTTGAAAAACCAAGATCTACAGCACCAATTGATAATGATAGAAAAAACACAACAATTAATGCAGCTAAAATGCACAATAAGCCGAAGACTTTATTTTTGAATTTCACGAAATAAAAAGGGGGAGAGCCGAAACCCTCCCCCAAATGGTAATCAAATTAAACTAATAAGAATTAGTCAATACCAACTGACTGGTCAACACCGGATGCGAAGTAAATCAACAAACCGTCTGTCTGTCCGTCAGCATTCGTAGGTGCGTAATTGCCACCAACAACCAAAGAA
>Ga0111541_10000006_pt1 | contig 68464 bp, 77 predicted proteins | sample Knorr_S7_td_DCM__FD_83039 | JGI IMG/M metagenome (GOLD analysis project Ga0111541, IMG submission 83039) | Marine microbial communities from Southern Atlantic Ocean transect - Knorr_S7_td_DCM_ad_131m_LV_B (version 2) (version 2) | ecosystem: Environmental > Aquatic > Marine > Oceanic | place...
CTATACCAGATCCACAAAAGATTGGATATAACACAGTCGCATTGATTGGAATTGAAACTGATCCTGAAAAAATAGATGATGTCGCAAACTATCTATCAAATCTTCAAGAAACACAATATGTTGCACTAACAACTGGGTCTTTTGATATTTTTATTTGGGTTGCAGTATCATCAACTGAAGAATTAGGTAAATTATTAAGAACAAGTATTGCGACTGCTCCAGGGATTAAGAGATCAGAAACATTTGTAAATCTTGCAATACGTAAACGTGGTTTTGGACTTTTAGGGTAATACTACTTTTTAATAAAAAATGATTTTATTATTTGAGTAACTGTTTTCTTATTATAATCTTCGATTATTTCCCCCCTCCAACGCTTTACTGGTTGTTGATAGTGGCTATAAACTAAATACCCAATAATAGCAACAGCTAACAAAATACTAGAAATAATAAAAAATTCTAGAATTATTACCCCATTGGTAATCATTAAAACCGATAAAGTGATTATTAGTATTACACTCAAAAACCTTAATATATTTAGTTTCTTAAATATCAGTCCTATGAAATTAATAAAAGATATCTCATTTTGATCTTTATATTTATTCTCGATCTGAGCTAATAGTTCTTCAATTTCGTTTTCAACATCTTTTTTCATAAAACATCGTTACTTTGTAGACCATTTCAAGTTTGGTTGTCGAGCTGCTAAAGCTTCATCCAACCTTTGGACAGGTGTATTATGCGGTGCTTCATGTAATAATTCAGAATTATTTTCACATTCATCTGCAATTTGTAACATGGCATCAATGAATTTATCTAGGGTATTTTTAGATTCAGACTCAGTAGGTTCAACCATTAAAGCCTCATCTACAATTAAAGGGAAATACATAGTAGGTGCATGATAACCATAATCTAGTAACCTTTTAGCTATATCTAACCCTTTTACTCCATTTTGTTTTTGTTTCCTAGCTGTAAAAACCACTTCGTGCATACATATAGATCTATTATCAAATCCAATATCATATGCATGTTTTAATTTATTCATAATATAATTTGCATTCATAACAGCATTTTTACTTACTTCAGGGATACCTTCTTTACCTAATGCCCTAATATAACAATAAGCTCTTACTAATACTCCAAAATTTCCATGAAAAGCACCAAGGTGGCCTATTGTATCTGGCATTTCAACAAATTCATACACGTTACTATTTCTTTGTACTACAGGGCCAGGTAAATAATTTAACAAAGTATCATTTACACAAACTGGACCTGAACCTGGGCCGCCGCCGCCGTGTGGAGTACTAAAGGTTTTATGAAGGTTTATATGAATAACATCAAAACCTAAATCCCCTAATTTTGTCTGCCCCATCCACGCATTCATATTTGCCCCATCGCCGTATACTAAACCACCAGCTTCATGAACAATATTACAAATATCGACTATTTGATTATCAAACAAACCTAACGTACTCGGAAGAGTCAGCATAATACCTGCAAGATTTTCATTAGCATTTTCTTTTAGTACATCAATATCCATATTACCGTTTTGATCTGAAGGAATAGATTTTACTGAGAAACCAGCCATTGAAGCAGATGCTGGGTTTGTTCCATGAGCACTATCTGGTATCAATATTACATTTCGTTTTGAAGAATTAGATTGTTTCTCATGAAAAGCTTTTATCATTAAGACTCCAGCTAATTCCCCCTGAGCACCAGCCATAGTGGATAAGCTTGTAGCGGTCATTCCAGAAATATTTGACAGATAACTTTGTAAATTAAACATCAATTCTAATGAGCCTTGGACTAAAGATTCCTCAATCAAAGGATGTATATTACTAAATCCTTTTAGAGATGCTAATTGATCATTAATCTTAGGGTTATATTTCATGGTACAACTACCTAAAGGATAGAATTGAGTATCAATTGAATAATTCATTTGACTTAAATTAGTAAAGTAACGAACAACATCTAATTGGGATAATTCTGGCAATTGTATATCTTCGCGCAAAAGTGAAGATTCTGGTAACTCAGACAAAGGGACATCTATATCAGATAAACTGACTCCAAATTTATCCTTTCGACTTAAATCCATCAATAAGGGCATTTTATTATATTCACTCATATTTGATATCCTATTAATTAACGTGTTTCAGATTGTCTACTAAGGAATCAATTGATTCTTTAGAATGAATTTCAGTAAAACAAAACAATATCCCATTATCAATTTGATCACTTATATCTAATCCGCCAATAATTCCTACTTCAATAAGTTTTTTATTAATAATTTTGGGTGATATTGGGCAAGCTATTACAAATTCGTTAAAAAAAGGCTGAGAATTTATTAACTCGAAACCATCTATTTGGGAAATCTGTTCAGCTGCATAATGGGCGTTATGAAAGCATGAAGATGCTACTTGTTGTAATCCTGATTTGCCAAGTGTTGCCACATATATAGTCATCATTAACCCCATCAAAGCTTCACTAGTACATATATTAGAGGTTGCTCTTTCTCTTCTAATATGTTGCTCGCGTGTTTGTAGAGTCAATACAAAAGCAGAATCTCCTCTCTTATCAACAGTCTTCCCAACAATGCGACCAGGCATTTGGCGAAGGTATTCACTTTTACAAGCAAAAAGACCAATATAAGGTCCACCAAATGATATTGGTATACCTAGCCCTTGCCCTTCTCCAACAACTATATCTGCTCCATAATCTCCAGGAGCCTTATACATAACAGCTGCCAATGGATCAGCTGAAACCACAAATAATGAATTAGACTTATGTGCTGTATCTGAAAGGGCTCTCATATCTTCAATAGAGCCATAAAAATTTGGGTATTGCACAATCAAGCATGCATATTCATCTTTTTTCATATCTACATCGTTAGTATCCATAAATACTATTTCAATGGATTGTGGAGCTAAATATGATCTTAAAACTTCCTTATACCTAGGAGCTATCGTAGATAAACAAGCAACTTTATATATGTTTTTTACTCGGCAGGCCATCAAGGCTGCTTCTGCTAAACTTGAACCACCCTCATACATTCCTGCATTGGCCACATCCATTCCATACAACTCGGTAATTAAGCTTTGTAATTCATAAGTAACTTGTAATGTACCTTGGCTAACTTCAGCCTGATATGGAGTATACGAAGTTAAAAACTCTCCTCGTTGTGCCAAAGATAAAACTGTAGATGGTATGTAATGATGATAAGCACCAGCTCCAATAAATGATTTTGAGGGATTAGGGTTTATATTTTTTTCAGATAATAGTGTTAAATGCTCTACTAGTTGCATTTCAGATATACTTGAAGGTATTTCTGAAAGATTACTGTCTCTATATTCTTTTGGAATATCGACAAACAAGTCTTCTGCAGATTTAATCCCTAAATACTCCAGAATTGCTTCTTGTTCAATTTCACTATTCCCAATATATGGAAACTGTTTAGCCATATAAATCCTTCTATAATTGTTGAATATAATTCTTATATTCTTCTTCAGTCATCAAGTTATTTATTTCTTGAATATCTGAAACTTTTATCTTTAACATCCACCCCCCATTTAATGGATCGTTATTAACAAGTTCAGGATTATTGATAAGTTCTTCATTTACTTCAACTATTTCGCCACCTATAGGAGTATATAAATCAGATACAGCCTTAACAGATTCAATTTCACCAACTTTGGTAAATTGATTACAAGACGTACCTACATCATCCATTTCCACGTAAACTACATCTCCCATTTGTTCCTGCGCAAATTCTGTAACACCAACGAGGAATAATCCTTGTTCAGTGGATTTCACCCATTCATGCTCTTTAGAATACCGTATTTCATTTTGGCTCATATATTATCTCCTTAGAAAAGGTAGTTTTGTAACAGTTGCATCAAATTTCTTTTCACGTATTTCAACTTCAATATTCGAGTCAGGGTCCAATTTTTTAGTAACATATCCTAGTCCTATGGATAAATTCAATGTAGGAGAAAATGTTCCACTAGTAACATAACCAATTGATTCCCCGTTAAGAAATATCGAGTTGTTAATCCTTGGAATCCCTCTACCTTTAATTATAAACCCAATTAACATTTTTTTTGTAGGGGTATTTTGAATATTATCCCATGCTTGTTTGTAAAGAGTTTCTTCAGAGTTCGTAACAAATCTCTCCAATTGAGCTTCTTTAGGGTTTATTTCAGAAGATATGTCATTACCATGTAATGATAGACCTGCTTCTATACGCAATACATCACGTGACCCAAGTCCACATGGTATTGCGCCTAAATATATTAACTTATCCCAGAATTTAGATGATAATTTTGTACTTGCAATGATTTCAAATCCATTTTCACCTGTATATCCAGTTCTAGATATTAGTACATCTTCTCCTTCACAAGGAATTAGTATGAATCTAAATCTTCGAATATTTAATTCGTCAATATTAAATAATTTACACATTATTTCTTGTGACATTGGGCCTTGTACTGCAATCATTCCAGAAGCATCTGTAAAGTCGTCTATTATGATATTTTCAAAATTTGAGTTTAAATTGCGATAACTTTTCAAAACAGCTAATACCTGCTCTTTATTACTAGCATTACAAACAATCATGATTTCATTTTCATCGATTTTATAAGCTACCAAATCGTCAATAATGCCACAATGTTCATTCGATAAAAACATATAGGAAGCTTGATTAATCTCAAGGTTTAACAAATCGCCAGTTAGTACGTAATTTAAAAATTCCTTAACTGATTCGCCCTTACAATTCATTCTTCCCATATGAGAAACATCAAATATTCCTACATTTGATCTCACAGAGTTAACTTCATTTATAATTCCACTAAACTGAATAGGAAGATCCCATCCATGAAAATCTACAATCTTTGCTTTATGAAGATAATTATTATATAAAGTTGTTCGCTTACCCATTTTTTCTTTTTGTCTTTTTTAATTGTTTAGATCTAATATATAGAAAAATAATAAATGAAATTAATGAGAACAAACCTAACAAGCCAACTAACCAGACTAAGACTAATCCTACCGTTTCAGTCAATGGCGGATAAAAATATACTACAAGAAACCCAATCATAGTGATTATTCCAAATACAATCCAATATTTTTCCCATTTATGCATAATCACTTCATTCTAGAAATTAATTCTTCATAAACACGGCTTAATTCCACCTCTGAACTTTGCAGTAAAACAAGAACATGATATAACAAGTCAGCTGTTTCATTCACAAGTTCATTCTTATCTGAAAGTGCAGCTGCTATAGCAACTTCTCCAGATTCTTCAACAACTTTTTGAGCAATACGAGGGGTGCCATCTTGAAAAAGTTTTGAGGTATAGCTACCACTTGGTAATTCTTTTTTTCTATTACCAATTGTTGAAAATAATTGATCAATTATATTACTAGTTGTTTCTGAATATTCTATTTCAGTAATAGGACCTATAAAATCGTCGTTAAAACAAGTTGTTTCTCCTGTATGACATGCAGGTCCATCTGGTTTCACCATAGCCAAAAGCACATCATTATCACAGTCTTGAGTTAAAGAAACAAGGTTGAGAAAATTCCCTGAAGTTTCTCCTTTCAACCATAATTCATTTCTACTACGACTGTAAAACCACACTTTATTAGATTCAATAGTCTTATTTATTGATTCTATATTGCCCCAACCTAACATTAAAACTTGCTTAGTTATTGAATCTTGACATATAACTGGAATCAATCCATTGATATCTAATTTAACTTTCATAATAACCTCTACTTACACAGTATTTATTTCATCAATATCTGTATTAAATCTTCTAAACTTTTTAATATATATTGTGGTTTTGGTAAATCTTCATCAAGAGAATTATTATAACGATTGACCCAAGCACTATCTATACCAACTCTTCTAGATCCAAAAACATCATCATATTGTGAATCTCCAATATATAGACAGGATTCAGAAGAAATTTTCATATTATCGAGAACATATTTGTATGCAGACTCTTCAGGTTTGTAGGATTGAATTTTCTCTGAACAAGCTACAAAGTCGAAATTAAATTTATGTAAACTAATTAAACTTTCAATTGAATCAATGTCTGCATTTGATAAAAGTACAATTGTAAATCCATTCTCCTTTAATAAATCTAGAACCTTTTTTGATTCAGGATAAGAGTCTCTGGTGGACCATCCTTCTACGCATATTTCAGCGGCATATTCAGAAGCTCCTTTTTTCACGTCAGGAATCGCTGAAAACACTTTTTCAAAACATTCTGTCCATGCTTTTCTGTAAGACTTAAATGGATAACCAGGTCCGTATCTCTCTTGACGAAATGTTACTTCTATGGGTTTCCATAAATCCCAAAGTGTTTTCCCAGAAATATCCAAACCTAAACCATCAACTATTGTATTAAATGTTGGAATCCATAAATCATTAGTATTAATAACTAAAGTTTCATACATATCAAAAATTAATACTTGTTTTTGTGACATAATTACATCCTGTCCTTTTCTATTAAAATCTTACAGCTATATCTTTTGAATCTAAATAATTTTTTACCTCTTTGATTGAATATTTATTGAAATGAAATATCGAGGCTGCTAAAACCGCATCAGCATTACCATTAATTATTGCATCTGAAAAGTCACTGAGTTTACCAGCTCCACCACTAGCTACAACAGGTATTGATGCGTATTTAGAGACAGCTTGTAACAAATCAATATCGTATCCTGAAAGCATACCATCAGAGTCTATGCTATTCAGTACTATTTCTCCAGCTCCAAGTTCTACAACTTGTTTGACCCATTCAATTGCATCCAAACCAGTAGATCTACCGCCATCTCTACCAGTATGTGTTTTAACAGTCCATGTAAATCTTTGTCCATTATTTGATCGAATAACGTCAATACCAACTACAATACATTGACTGCCAAATGCTTTAGCAGATTCTTCAATAAATTCAGGTCTTTGAACTGCTGCAGTATTTATTGAAACTTTATCAGCTCCAGCAAGAAGCATTTTGTTTACATCCTCAATTGTCCTAATACCACCACCGACAGTTAATGGTATAAAAACTTGTTCTGCAGTCTGAGAAACAACTTCAATCATAATATTCCGATCATCCGAAGAGGCCGTAATATCATAAAAAACTAATTCATCTGCACCTTCTTGATTGTAATATCCAGCAAGTTCAACAGGGTCGCCAGCATCAACATGATCAAGAAATTGTACACCCTTTACGACACGACCTAGTTTTACATCTAAGCAAGGAATTATTCTCTTTGTTAGCATTAATAACCTTTCTTGGTAAGTTCAATTGCTGTTGACAGGTCCACGGTCCCACTATATATAGCTTTCCCAATAATAACTCCAAACAAAGGTAAGTTACATAAATTTTCTACATCTTGTAAAGAACCAATCCCACCAGAGGCAATTAATTCAATATTCTCCATTTTTAGCAATTCAATTAATTTCATACGATTAGGTCCTTCTTGAGTGCCGTCTTTTTCTATATCAGTATAGATATATTTATTTATATTATATTTTTGATAATTATTGATTATGTTAGTTATTGTTGTATCAGTATCATTTTCCCAACCATCTATTGCAACCTTATCTTTTCTAGCATCTAAGGCAATAGCTATTTTATCAGCACCTACCTCTGCACTGATTTTTAAAACTTCTTCTTGATCACGTATTGCTATAGTTCCAAGTATTATGGTTTGCACACCAACATCAATCAATGAATGAGCTACACTCCGGTTTCTTATACCTCCACCAACTTCAACATCAACACCAGAAAGATTACAAATTTGCTCGATTATATTGATATTCGTAAATTTACCATACCGAGCTCCTTCTAAATCAACGATATGAACACGATTAGTACCTAAGCTTTCCCATTTTTTGATTAATTCAATTGGGTTTTCCGAATATATCGTTTTTTTATTAAAATCTCCTTGATACAACCGAACAATATTATTATCCAAGAGATCTATGGCAGGAATAATTTCCATAGTAATTCTCCAAATTATTAAATATTAGCTAAAAAATTCTTATATAGGCTTAATCCAATTTCTCCACTTTTTTCAGGATGAAATTGTGTGGCAACAATATTATCCTTGGCAATTGCACTACAAAAAGTCAATCCATATTCTGTCTCACCTAGTACAATATCGTCGTCAAATGGATCAACATAATAACTATGTACAAAATAAAAAAAAGAATCTTCTGGTATACCTGAAAAAATAGGATTTTGTCTTGTAAATTGCACTTGATTCCAACCCATATGTGGGATTTTTAACCCGTGTTGAAATCTCTTTACTTCTCCAGGTATGATACCCAAACATGGTTCAGGATCTTCCTCAGAGGTTTCCATTAAAAGTTGTAAACCAAGACAAACCCCAAAAAACGGCCTTTGTTCTTTTATGTAATCAATAATTGGGTTTACCAATTGTTTTTCCCGCAGTTTTTTCATAGCATAACCACTAGATCCTTGCCCAGGAATTATAAGTGATTTTGCTGCACTAATCTTTTCTGGAGTATCAATAACTTCTGCAGAGTATCCCAAAGATTCAATTGCTTTAAGGACACTTCGTATATTTCCTGTACCATAATCTACAATCGCAGTGTCCAAATTCACACTCCAAAGATTTATTTATAGATACTATTTCCCTAGATTATAATCAATTTTTGCTTTATCCAAGGAATCAAACCCTGACTCGATTTCAGAATATCTTGCTAGTGCAAAAAGTGTGTCAGCTAAACGATTTAAATAAACTAGTATTAGATCATTATTTAATAAATTCTGTTCGTGCATATTTACTACTAGTCTTTCAGCTCGTCTGGCAACAGATCGACTAACATCTATTGCAGCAGAACACGAATTAGATCCTGGAATAACAAAAGATCGTGGTAATTCTAGTTTTGGAGTAATGTAATCTAAAAGTTTTTCCAAATAATCAATATTATCTTGCCCAATCACTTTAAAATTAGACTTCATTGTTTCATACATACTAATATCGGTTGCCAGTTCTGATCCAACCGTAAACAACTCTACTTGAATAACTCTAAGATATTTACTTACTTCTTCACTTGTTGAGAAAGATCTGGCTAGACCTAAAGATGAAATTATCTCATCAACAGTCCCATAGGAATTACATCGAATATCATCTTTTGATACTCTTCCTCCATACAGCAACCCAGTTTCACCATTATCTCCATATTTAGTGTATAATTTAAACATACATTAAGTATACCATTATTATAAATAAATATATTGACTAAAATAAATCCCAATAATAAACTCTGAAGTAAAATTAAAGTAGGATGGGTTATGACACCATTAACAATAACAATAACTGAGAATGCCGCTAAGCATGTTCGTGACTTCACAGGACGTGAATCTGAAGAAAATGTTTCACTACGCGTAGGAGTTAAGGGGGGAGGTTGTTCGGGATTGACTTACGACCTCAGTATAGATAGCGAATCTCTAGAAACAGATAAAGTCATCGAAGAACACGGTATAACTATACTTATTGATAAAAAAAGTTATATTTTTCTTGCAGGAACCATATTAGATTATTCTGGTGGATTGAATGGAAAAGGATTTGTTTTCAGCAACCCTAATGCCAAAACTACTTGTGGTTGTGGGACATCATTTTCTGTCTAGAGTTTTATGGTAAATAAATTATCTACAAAAAGTCAGCAATACATCTTCGATCGTTCATATCTTGGAATTTATGAACTCACTGGAAAAGACTCTCTAGATTTACTTAATCGTTTATCCAGCAATAAAGTTGATGATTTAAACATAAACCACGGCGACTCTACAATTCTTACAAATAATAAAGGTAAAGTCATTGATGTTATTACACTTTTTCAACTCGGTTCAAAAACACTAATGTTTACGAGCAAAAATAATTCACAAGAAGTGATCGACTGGATCGACACCTACACTTTTATAGAAGACATTTCCTTAGTAAATATAAATTCCGAATTTAATCTTATTACATTAATTGGGGATAATTGGACCGAACATCTCATACAAAAACCAACAATTGACAAATTCACTTGCGAGTCACTTGAGATTGATGGCAGTAGTTGTTTGATTATGAGAACTGATCCAACTGGACACATTGGATATGATTTACTAGTACCAGCGAATAAGAAAGAAGACATTATCAATTCTTTATCAAAAGTAAAACCTAACATAGAAATCCTGAATGATTATCAATATGATTATATAAGGATAAATGAAGGTATACCCCGACTAGACAGAGAAATTAATGATGATTTCAATCCTTGGGAAATTAATTTAAATTACCTTATAAATATGAACAAAGGTTGTTATATAGGCCAGGAAGTCATTCTAAGACTAAATACTTACGAAAAAGTCCAAAAATTTCTAAAAAAGCTTTCTATTAAACTCGAAAACCATAAACATAACACCAAAATTAAATTCGCAGATAATGATATTGGAATTATAACTTCAGTAGATAATACAAATAAAATCGCTCTTGGGGTGATTAATAAAAAGTATTGTGAAATTGGTAAAACATATCAATTAGTAGATCAAAACAGTGAATCAATAGGTACGGCAGAAATTCTTGAAACTGAGCTTCCAAATTCTATAGCTTAAAGAGCTAGTCCACCATCAACTGTAATAACCTGTCCAGTTATATAGCTGGCTTTTTCTGAAGCTAAAAATTCTACTAAAAATGCAACATCATCGCTTTCGCCAAACCGATTCATCGAAATTCTAGAAAGAATACCCTCTTGCATTTTCTCTGATATTGTTTCAACCATTTCAGTCTTAATAAATCCTGGAGCAATAGCATTTACAGTTATATTTCTTGAAGCTAATTCCTTTGACATTGATTTCGTTAACCCAATTAATCCAGCTTTAGATGCAGCATAATTTGATTGCCCCAAATTGCCATGTAATCCAATTACTGAAGAAATGTTAATTATTCTACCCCATCTGTTAGACATCATTGATTTGATAGCATTTTGTGAACAAAGGTATGACCCTCTTAAATTTGTATTAATAACACTATCCCAATCTTCAGTTTTCATACGCATCGATAAACCATCTTTGGTTATTCCAGCATTATTAATTAAAACATCTACACCTGAAAATTCATTCGATATTTCTAAAAACATTTTTTGCACTTCTAATTCTTCAGAAACATCAGCCTGTATCACCTTCACTTTACTATCACTAATATTATTGACTTCTTTTGCTAATTCATTTGCAGCTTCATGGGATTGATTATAATTAATAATAATATCGTAATTATTTCGAGCCATATTCAAGACAATACTCTTTCCAATTCCTCGAGCACCACCAGTAATTAATGCAACTTTATTATTTTCACTTATCATATTTATCCTCTAGACAGTATCTATTGCCTTTTTAATAAGATTAGTTAATTCAACATCATACGCTCTTTTTGCTAATAAAATACCATTTGCAATACTATCTGATTTGGAGCGTCCATGACCGACAATTACTATACCGTTTACACCAAATAATGGTCCTCCACCACCGACTTCAGCAACATTCATTTTATCAGCTATTTCTTTATATAATTTCTGTACTAATTCAGGAGGAAGAAAATCTGCAACCATAGATCCTATTTTGTTTATTATGGCATAACCAATTCCTTCGGTGTATTTCAAAAGAATATTGCCTATGAATCCATCACAAATTGCAACGTCAACTTTGTCGGAAAATAAATCAACACTCTCAATATTGCCAATAAAATTTAATGAACTCTTTTCAAATAATTCATATGCATCTTTTATTTGTTTATTTCCTTTATTTGATTCTGTTCCAACATTTAATAAACCAACTCGTGGGTTATCTTTCCCTTGTATATTTGCAGAAAAAACTGTACCTATTGCACCAAAACCAAGTAATTGTGAAGGTCTACAATCCAAGTTACTACCAACATCTAAAAATACAACATCTGATAATGAGCCCAACATTGGGCCGCCAATAGCTGGCCTTTCTATACCTTCAAGCAAACCTAGAATCAGCGATGCACTTGCCATAGATGCTCCAGTAGACCCCATGCTAACTACTGCATCAACAGTACCTTCTTTTGCTAAATTCACAGCTTGGATTATAGAAGCATTTGGTTTTTCTCTTAATGCTTTTAAAGGATTATCATTATCTTCAATAACATCATCAGCATTGATAACATGAATCAGAGATTTATCATAATGTTTATCGGCAAGAATATTTGATATCTGTGATTCCACGCCAACAAGATAAACTGTATATCCATAATCATTAATAACTTTTAAAGCGGCTTCAATAGTCTCACTTGGTCCATAATCGCCACCCATGGCATCTAAAGCTACACTAAACATTCAATCACCCTTTAATTCTTTATAGATCATATATATTTTTGCTGTACCAACAATTACCGATTCATCATTATTTTTTACGCATGAAACTTTACAGTTAATTTCATTTTTATCATTGATAGATTCTATCGAAGTAATTTCAATTATAGATTTAATTGAGTCTTTAACAAACACTGGCCGACGAAATCTAACATCTAAATAGCCATTATTTATCCAATTAATTCCAAATATACTTGTTAACAACTCAGAAATTTGAGCCAACACCAACATACCATGCGCAACAATACCCCCAAAGTTACTTTTTTGTGCAAAGTCTTGGTCTAAATGAATTGGATTATCATCCCCTGAAGCTTCAGCATATTTATTAATCTGAGTTTGTTCGATAATTATACTATTTGATGTATATATTTCGCCGATAGTTTTTTGCATAACTTTATTCCGGAATCATTAATGTAGTAGAACCTTTAACAATAGTTCCAAACCCTTTTTTTTCTATATTAAATGCAACCTTTAAAACAGTAGCATTAGTTCTTTGGTTTTCTTGAATTATTTCTGCATTAGCTACATAACTAGACTCTGTAATATCTTGTACAGCTAAATTTGATAGTGTCTGAGCCATATGTATTGTGCCTGAAGGGAAATTAAAACGATCTAAAATAGTTTTAATACTTATTGATAATAGATATAGAAATGGTAATGATTCTTTCTCAGTACTATTTTTTTCATAATGATCAACTGCTTTGTAATATTTATTTACTTGATCAGAATTTATATTTAAATTGAATTGTATTTTTTTATTTAAAAAAATAACTTTCACCTCTATTAAAAGATTTCACGTATTATTATACAATTTGCATTAATGGTATCCATAATCATACCTATATGCCATTTGATTCTATTAATAAATTTCTAAGATATTATACCTATATACTATACTATGTCTATGTATATTAGACTTGTCACAGGAGCCAAAACTAATGTATAGGTGTCTAATTCCTTTCAGCAACACTTATTTCTACTGGGTCTCCAGTCCATATATCGTAGTCCAGCTTAAAACTTTTAATAGATTGTTTTTGAATTACAGATTCTTTATATGGACCTTCCCTTCGATTGGATATTTGTTCATTCCGTTTCTTTTTGCCCTTATCGTGCAATTCTGAGCCGTCATTCTTGTTTTTTTTAGACATCAGTTATTCTCTCCTTTCTTAATAAAAAACATCACTATTTAGTTTTTCGAGATACATTTTGTTACTCTTTACCATCTTGTCTATAGCTGCAATATATCTATCGAGCTGTTGCTTTGTGGATTTCCAAGGTCGCAAGGAATTAACAAATCCTTCTCTGTATATTTGATTAGAACGCCAGATAGAATACCTAATCATTGCCTCACCTGTTCTCACAGCTAATGGGTCATCATATAAACCTTTAATAATTATTTGGAGTGCAGTGCGTGTATATTCTGGAGGTATTACATCTGAATCTTGGACTATCTCTTGGAATATGACGATATAAAACAATTCAACATATCTATTAAATGATGTGAACATTGCTAACTTTATAACTGGAGGTAGAATTTCTTGTTGTTGGATACTAGGGGTAAGAATCCCCATCGCAACACGTTTCTCATATTCACTTTCTTGTATATATGCGGAAGGAAATGTTTGTACAGCCCGGGTTCGATACATTTCAATACTGTCATGCTCAGAGATCATAGCTATGGATATGTTCTCTTTAAACCCAATCGTTTTTAGATACTGAACATTCCATTTTTCTCGAGGGACTCTACTCTCTAGCCCCTCCATTATCTGAAGTCTTTGCTCTCCGTAGACATCATAGCGGGAACTCTGGATACCTCCTCTTCTGCGATTGGAATCAATGGGTTTCTGGTGATCAGAATTATAAATAAAATTGTGTTTTTCATTAACATTGGAGGTAGCATTTCCTTCTCTACGTGATAAAAGTCCTGCAATAGCACCAGCTTTAGATTTCATCTTTGTGATTGTCTTTTCAGTCACACCAGTGCTCTGAGAAATTTGTCTAACTGGCAACTGCCTGGATAAGCCGTCTACAATCAGCCTAAGAGTATTTTCATTATGCCCTCTGAGGCCTAGTAACCTTAGCTCATATCTAAATTGTTTATCAGTCATTATTACTATATTTTATTACACTATTTCTCTTATTACTATATATTTATAAACATTCTACAGTAATAAGATTAGTATATATCACAAACCAATTATGTCAACACAATAGGAGGAGCATATGCAGCGAATAAATTTAGAAGAATTACCTAGGATGTTAGGGGTTAACTCTCAAGTTATTAGTGTCTTCAGGGAATAGGCAAATATTATATGGAATGGACCGTTGAGGTATAACATGGCTGGTATACAACTGAGTAGACGGACGATATAGGGGTGTAAATTACTAATTTGATCAAATATTTTGAACTATTTAGATTAACCGATTAAAATATATGTAGATATTATTAAATACTAAAGGAATTTCTATTGAATTTTAATAACCTAAATGAATTTATTGATTTTTTAGAAAAACGTGATGAATTAAAAAGAATCACCACAACTGTTGATTCAAATTTGGAAATAACAGAAATTGTTGATCGCGTATTTAAGAGCTCCGGTCCAGCACTACTGTTTGAAAATGTCACTGGTTCTGATTTTCCTTTATTGATTAATTTATTTGGTACAGAGCAAAGAATGTGCTGGGGTCTTGGAGTAGAAAACCCAACTGAACTTGTAAATAAAATAAAAATATTATTATCGAATGTTGAAAATCCCCCGAAAACAATTTCGGATAAAATAAATCTTTTGAAGAATTTATTTTCATTGCGAGTAGTCCTTCCGAAATCTACTAAACATGCAGAATGCCAAGAAGTAATTTATAAAGATAATGATGTCGATTTATATAAATTTCCACTTATGACTTGTTGGCCAGAAGATGCTGGCCCATTTATTACCATGCCTCTAGTATTTACACGTGACCCCATAACAAACATAAGAAATGTGGGAACTTATAGAATGCAAGTATATGATAAAAATACTACAGGAATGCACTGGCAAACACATAAAGTTGGTAAAAGCCACATGGCAAAAGCTAAAGAAGCTGGAAAACGGTATATTGATGTTTCAGTTGCAATAGGAGCAGACCCTGCAACAATGTGGACAGGTTCGGCTCCGTTACCACCACAAATTGATGAAATGATGCTTGCTGGGTTTCTCAAAGATACCAATGTTAAAATGGTAAAATGCATCACAAATAACTTGGAAGTACCTGCTTCATCGGAAATAATATTAGAAGGGTATGTTGATACTGAAGAAATGCGCGATGAAGGTCCTTTTGGAGATCATACTGGTTATTATTCTGGTAAGGAACCTTACCCTGTATTTCATGTTAAAGCAATTACTCATAAAAAAAATCCCACTTATATATCAACTATTGTTGGTATTCCGCCTAAAGAGGATTATGTCATGGGGAGTATGACAGGAAAATTATTTTTACCAATAATACAAATGGCGATTCCTGAAATACGTGATATGAAGATGCCTGCAGAAGGAATATTTCACAACTTGGTTATTGTTTCTATAAAGAAATCATACCCAGGCCAAGCATATAAAGTCATGTATGCATTGTGGGGTTTAGGTTTATTGAGTTTAGCAAAAATAATCATTGTAGTAGATGAAGATGTAGATCTAAATAACAGCTCTGAGTTATTGTGGAGAGTAACAAATAACATTGCTCCAGATAGAGATGTTATTACATTAAAAGGTCCTACTGACGATCTAGACCATACAATGACAAGCTTTGCCTTCGGAGGAAAACTTGGGATTGATGCAACACGTAAAATTGAAGGAGAATCGGGACTTAAAAAATGGCCAAACGACATAATTATGTCTCAAGAAATAAAAGATCTAGTAACGAATAAATGGGAAACATACGGTTTGGAATAATATTTTGATTGCAAAAATTATAAATAAAATAAAAGTCTTATCAGATTCTATAAGATTTCAAGAAACAATTTTCACTCTTCCCTTTGCTTTTATAGGCAGTGTTATAGCATCAAAAGGGATTCCAGAGTTATCACAAGTACTATGGATCACTTTAGCTCTTACTGGAGGAAGAACACTTGGAATGGCAAGTAACAGAATTATTGATATAGAGCAAGATAAATTAAACCCTAGGACACAAAATCGAGCTTTGGTGACAGGAGATTTAAAGAAAATTGAAGTTGCCACTCTAGCATTTTCCGGACTGATATTACTGTTCGTCTCGGCGTATATGCTAAACCCTTTAGCACTAGCACTATCACCTTTAGCTGCAATTTGTGTTTTTTCATATTCCTATTTTAAACGATTCACATGGGGTTCACACTTTGCTATAGGCATAACCGATAGTATCGCACCTATTGGAGGTTGGATCGGTGTTACTGGAACTTTTGATTTAGAGGCTTTGATTTTAGGTGCTGCTGTAGCTTGTTGGGTATCTGGATTTGATATATTTTATTCTGCACAAGATATGGAATTTGATCGAGCAAATAATTTAAATTCTATCCCCCAAAAATTCGGACTTAATGTTGCCTTTAATGTTTCAAGATTCATGCATATTTCAACGAGCATTTTCATTCTGATAGCTGGAGTCATGAATAATCTACATATGATATACTATCTAGGATGGGGAATAGCAACTCTACTTCTTTTATATGAGCACTCCATAATATCACCAAAAGATATGTCTAGGATGAATGTAGCTTTTTTTAAGGTAAATGGATATATAGGAATAATATTACTTATATTTACTATTATTTCTTTCCAACTAACTAATGGATAAAAATATTATGAATGATGCGCAAAATACACCAATAATTGTTGGAATTTCAGGTAGTAGTGGAGTTGCAATTGCTGAAAAAACTATTAACAGATTATTACAAGAAGATGTGCCTGTCATCACAGTTTGTAGCAATTATGCTAAACTGGTATGGCATCAAGAACTAGGTAAAAGTTTCAAAGATAGCTTAAGTATTTGGAGTGAACACCCGAAATTTCAATACTTTAGAAGTGGCGATATGACAGCTAATATTGCAAGTGGATCAACACCAATCAGATCAATGATAGTTGCACCATGTTCTATGAGTACTTTAGCTTCGATTGCAAATGGGATATCTTCAAATTTATTGCATCGTGCGGCAGACGTAACCATAAAAGAAAATAGAAATCTAATTATTGTCCCTAGAGAAACTCCATTGTCTTCTATCCATTTAGAAAATATGACAAAATTGGCTAATTTAGGAGTGAAAATTATTCCACCAATGCCAGCATTTTACCTTAAACCAAACAGTGTGGATGAAATTATTGATTACTTCGTTGAGAAAATATTAATTGTTTCTGGTGGTGTATCTAACTATGACTCAAAATTTATATATTCTCCTGAAGAAATTCTCCCTGATATATATGATGAAAAATAGTCGATAAATGAATGAATTTGAAAAAAATCAAAAAGCCCACTTTGTTTCAAATATGTTTTCTCGTATTGCTAGAAAATATGATTTGTTGAACACTGTTATTAGCCTTGGAATGCATCATCAATGGAGAAAATATGCTATTAGAAAAATGGAGAAAAAGAATTACATTTCTTCATTAGATGTTGCTTGCGGGACTGGTGACTTTTCCTTTTCACTTTCTAAAATAAACTCTATGGAAACTGTTGTGGGTTTAGATTTCGTAAAACCAATGTTGCAAATAGCAAAAAACAAATCCACTCAATCTAATACTGATAAATTAACATTTGTCTTAGGAGATGCCTTAGAATTACCTTTCAAAACTAATACTTTTGATTGTGTAACAACAGGCTTTGCTATGAGAAATTATGAAAGTGCTGAAATTGCAATCCAAGAAATGTCGCGTATTCTAAAACCATCAGGAACAATTATTATTCTTGATATGCTACCGAATCGAGCGCCAAATATACTTCAAAGATTAGCACTTTGGTACTTTAATAAAGTAATTCCCATATTGGGAACAATATTTGCTAGAGATAAGGAAGCATATACCTATTTACCAAATTCTGTAACTAAATTCTATGACAGTAATGAGATAAAAATTATGATGGAATCAAAAGGTATTAAAGATATAACTATAAAAAAGTTTGGATTAGGTCTTGTTTCTTTGCTTATAGGTAGTAAAAATTAAGAGAAACTACTGGAGGTATTTTTATGCCGATAATTAAAAAATCAGATATACTAAACGATGATTCTTCTGGGAATATCATCAGATCACTTTCCAGAGGTGAAGTAGGCGCAACTAATCTTACAGTTAGTGAAATAACTGTACCACCAGGAAATGCTATCAATGTTCATATTCATCCCGGGCATGAAGAATGTATGATCATTTTAGAGGGCACTTTCAAATCATTAATGGGAGACACAACAGAAATGGTTGAATCTGGTGACATTATAATTGCGCCTGATGGTGTACCCCATGGTTTAGAAAATATTAGCAATGAAAATGCTATATTTATCGCAATATTCCCTACTATAGACGTTCAAAGAGAATGGATTTAATACTTTGGTAAATAGTATAAGCTTACAAATATTCAAAAACTTATTCATCTCAATAGCTGAGGAAATGGGCGTAACTTTAGGTAGAACCGCATATTCACCTAACATAAAAGAGCGTTTAGACTATTCATGTGCAGTATTTGATAAACATGGTCAGATGATCGCTCAAGCAGCTCATATTCCTGTTCATTTAGGATCTATGTCTTCTTCAATTGAGCAAGCTATAAAAAATCAACACTGTTTTGATGGAGATATCATTATACTCAACGATCCATACCTTGGAGGAACTCATCTACCTGATATAACACTGGTTGCACCGATATATATTAACAATTCACTTGAAGGTTTTATAGCAAACAGAGGCCATCATGCTGATATAGGTGGTATGACGCCGGGTTCACTACCACTATCTACAGATGTACATCAAGAAGGATTAATAATCCCTCCAATCAAACTCTACTCTAAAGGTGTTTTAAATGAAGATGTTTTTCAACTTATTTGTAGAAACTCTCGGACTCCTGGAGAAAGACGAGGAGATCTTTCTGCACAAATTGCTTCTATACGAACAGGTGAAATACGGATGAAAGATGTAATTGCTAAATATGGAATACACGAAGTTGTAGAACATATGGATGCATTAATGAATTACTCTGAAGTATTAATGAAAAAAACTATCTCCGATATTCCAAATGGGAAATACTCTTATACTGATTTTATGGATGACGACGGAATAAGCAGTGATAAAATCCCAATAAGTGTTAACATAACTGTTAATAATGATAATGTTATAGTAGATTTTACTGGGACTTCTGATCAAAGATACGGATGCGTAAATACGCCATATGCTGTGGCACGTTCTGCAACTTTATACGTATTTAATTGTCTCGCTGGTCAAGAAAATATCCCTTCAAATGAAGGATGTTCAAGACCAATTTCAATTATTATTCCAGAAAACAACTTATTAAACCCCTCTCCACCTCATGGTGTTGCAGGTGGGAATGTTGAAACTTCACAAAGAATTGTGGATGTGTTATTTGGAGCCCTATCGAAAGCATTACCTGATAAAATTCCTGCCGCCAGTCAGGGGACAATGAATAATTTATTATTTGGAGGAATTCATCCTGAAACCAAAGAATCATATGTTTATTATGAAACTATTGCAGGTGGTATGGGCGCTAGGCCTACAAAAAATGGTTTACATGCGATACAAACACATATGACAAATACACTGAATACTCCTATCGAGTCTATGGAATTTCAATTTCCTATAAGAATAAAAAAATATTCAGTTCGAAAAAATTCTGGAGGTAACGGTAAATTCACCGGTGGGGATGGTATAACCAAAGAAATTGAATTCTTGGGTTCTGCCCAAGCAACAATATTATCAGAACGAAGAAACACAAATCCCTATCCTTTAGCTGGTGGAGAGCCAGGTCTTTCGGGAGAAAACACATTAATTAAAAATAGTGGCGAAGAAATATCATTACCACCAAAATCTACCTTTGATGTATCATCGGGAGATTCTATAAGAATAGATACACCCGGTGGTGGCGGATGGGGAACAGGATAATTTTGATATAAAGGAGAAAAAATGAAATATCGCAAATTGGGAAACTCAGGACTAGATGTATCTACAGTTGGACTAGGTACAAATAATTTTGGCGGAAGAATGGACTTAGAATCAACTAAAGAAGTAATTCATAAATCAATAGATTTGGGAATTAATTTCTTTGATACAGCAAATACATATGGAAATCAATTATCTGAAGAATATATAGGAAAAGTTATTACAAAAGAATTACGAAGAGAAGTAATAATCGCAACCAAGGTTGGAATGGATATGGGAGGTGTGCCAAATAATATTGGAGCATCAAGAAAACATATTCTGCAACAAGTAGAAGATAGTTTAAGAAGATTGAATACCGATTATATAGACCTATACCAGATGCATAGACCAGACCCAAATACCCCCATACTAGAAACTCTAACAACACTTAACGATTTAGTAAGACAGGGTAAAGTAAGGTATATTGGTTGTAGCAATTATGCAAGTTGGCAAATTGCAGAAGCTATGGAGACTTCCAAAAGAGAATCTATAGAACCATTTATATGTAACCAACCTGAATATAGTATGCTCAATAGAAGTATTGAAAAAGAGGTTATACCGGTTTGTGAACATTATGGAATAGGTATTTTACCATTTTTCCCTTTAGCAAGCGGCTTCTTAACAGGAAAGTATAAAAGAAATATGCCAGCACCGGATGGTACCCGCTTAGCTGGCAACCCCGAACGAGCAAATAGCTATTTTACTGATGCAAACTTTAATAAAGTTGAAGCACTGGAAAAAATTGCGACTCAATCTGGCCATACAATGACGGAATTGGCTATTTCTTGGTTACTATCAAAAGGTGTTGTAAGTTCTGTAATTTCAGGTGCAACTAAAACAGAACAAGTTGAAATTAATGTTAAAGCGGCTGAATGGGAATTAGATAGTTCAATTGTTGAACAAATAGAAATCATCCTAAATGATTGATAAAATTTATAATAAATCTCTACTCTTATATATATTTATTTTAATTTTGATACATTCAACTATACCTGAAGGTGTAGCACATGGCGACATTGAGTCAAAAATATATGAATTTAAAGACGAAATATATAATACTAGAGTATTTGTAAATCCATTAGAACCATTTACTAATGAAATAAGATTTGAAGTAGAACTTTACGATAAAACAAATAACCTAGTTAAAGATGCTACTGTAAAGATTCGTAGTTCAAAAATTGAGGCTAATGAAACTGGTTGGGCTTATGCATTAAATACACCTAGCTCAAAACATATTTATTCTACTATTTTATCTTTACCTCCGAATGGCAGTTGGAACTTAAGTGTTCAAATAATGAGCTCGTTAGGTGAAAAAACATACGCTGTTGATAAAGTAACTATACAAAAGGAAACAAGATCTACATTAGGAGGTTGGATATTTTTTGGTTCACATATATTTATTCTCGGAGGAGCATTAATCCTTTGGAAACAATCAAGAAGAATTAGGAACAAATAAGTAATTACTTTGATAGTACAATAATGGATTGCCTTCTTGAGTATCTATTCCTTGTACTTCTCCTAATACAATTGCATGATCCCCATGATTGTATTTTTGTATAACCTTAGCCTTTATAAAGGCTATAGATCCTTCAATAAATGGCGACCCGTATTTAATTGACCAATTTAATTCAAGAGGTTTAACACCTATAGCTTGCTCTTTAGCAAAATAGTCAGCTATATGTTTTTGTTTATCAGACAATATATTAATTGCAAACTCATTAGTATTATTTACGTGAGTGATTGTATTTCTAGTATGTCCGATACATACCAAGACAGTAGGAGGATCTAGAGATACTGAAGTAAATGAATTTGCAGTCATGCCATGTATGAATTCGTTTTCATCTAATGTTGTTACAACGGTAACTCCAGTGGCAAAACTAGACATGGTTTTTCTATATTCGATTGCAAAATTTTCTAGCGACATTTGATCCTCAATTATAAAAAAATTCTACCATTTCTTATTTAAAATAGTCTATAAAAGCAGATATAATTTATAGCAATGTTACTTTGACATAAGGAATAGTACTTTGATAGACTTCAATTTAGGACTACTTTATGCATAAAAATCAAGAAAAAAAACCTACTATAGGTGTTATTTTATTAGCTGCTGGATCCAGCACAAGAATGGATGGCGATGATAAAATATTTATGCCAATTTATAACAATCCTCTATTATATTACAGCTTAAAGGAATTCAATAATTCTTGTCATATTTCTTCGATTAGTATTGTACTAAATGAAAAAAACTATCAAACTGGAATGACATATATTAAATCCCTTAATTTCGATAAAGTTACATCCATATGCATAGGCGGTTCAAGACGCCAAGATTCTGTATTAAATGGACTAAATGCGCTAGGGGAACATGACTTTATACTTATTCATGATGCAGCTAGACCTTGTATAAATCAATGTATTATTAACCGAGGCATTGAAAGCGTTATTAAATTCAATGCATCTATCCCCGTTATACCCTCAACCGATACCCTTAGAACACTACGTGATGAAGAATTTGCTGATAAAGTAATTGATAGAGAAACTATTTGGATAACACAAACGCCTCAATGTTTTTCATATGAATTAATATTAAAAGCATTAACAGCAACTGAAGTTTCAGTAACAGATGATGCCATGTTAGTTCAAAAATTGGGCGTAAATATAAAAACATTCAAGGGATCAAAAAAAAATATTAAAGTCACTACTAGCGATGATATAGCTATGGTTAAATCAATAATAAAGGAAAAAAAATAAAGTGCGAATAGGAACAGGATTTGATGTACATAACCTTAATGATAATCGCAAACTAATATTAGGCGGAGTAGAAATACCGTTCGATAAAGGCCTTGAAGGTCACAGTGATGGCGACGTTGTTATACATGCAATAATTGATTCACTATTAGGTGCAGGTGGCCTTGGAGATATTGGTCAATATTTTCCATCATCAGATATGAAATATAAAAACATTAGTAGTATTACCCTACTTGAATCAACGCTTGAAATAATCACTGCCGCTGGATGGACTATAGGAAATATTGATGTAACAATAATAGCTCAAAGACCTCAAATTTCAACGTTTATAGAATTAATAAAAACGTCTTTGTCTGCTGCATTAAATATAAAATCAAGTCTCATAAATATTAAAGCAACAACTACAGATGGACTTGGATTTATTGGCCAAGGTAAAGGTATTGCATGTCAATCAGTAGCTTTAATAGAGTAATTAGAATATGATTGTGATATGAAATTAACAGATACACTCACAGGAACAAAAAGAGATTTTACACCACTAAATAACATAGTTACCATGTACGTTTGTGGCCCAAACTTATATGGTCCTTGCCATGTTGGTCACGCTTTGTCTTTTATAGTTTTTGATGTTCTAAAAAAATATCTATTATATCGAGGATATGAAGTTAATCATGTACAAAATTTTACAGATATTGAAGATCGAATAATTGAGACTTCGAATTCAGAGTCCCGTTCGATAAAAGAAATCTCAGAATATCATATTGATCGTTTTTTAAATGAAATGGATGCATTACGAGTAATGAGAGCTAATGCCTATCCTAAAGCTACAGACTATATAAATGAAATGATAAATATGATTGAAAAATTAATCGATAAAGGAATTGCATATAATCTTGATGGTGATGTCTATTATCGTGTTGAAAGATTCCCGAATTATGGTAGCTTATCTAGGCGATCATTGGATGAAATGGAATCAGGAACAAGAATTGAAGTTGATGAGAGAAAAGAAAACCCCTCTGATTTTGCTTTATGGAAATCTTCAAAGTCAGGAGAACCAGCTTGGCCTAGTCCCTGGGGAGATGGGAGACCTGGTTGGCATATAGAATGCTCAGCAATGTCTATAAGTCTACTAGGAGATCAATTTGATATACATGGAGGAGGACATGATGTCGTATTTCCTCATCACGAAAACGAAATTGCACAATCTGAAGGTTTCAGTGGGAAAAATCCAGTAGTAAATTATTGGCTTCATAATGGTTTATTAAGACTTAGCGAAAAAGATACGGAAAAAATGACACGACATCAAGGAAACTTTGTAAGCCTTGAAGATGCAATAAAAGAACACTCTATTGATGCTTTAAGAATATTTCTTTTGTCCTCTCATTATAGAAGTCCAAGAATATACTCTACCGATGAAATTCATGGTATTGAAAATGCCCTGTCACGTGTGCGTTATTCACTAGAAACTGAATATGATAATAATGGAAGTAATCTTGATGTTAGTATACGTCAAAGAAATTTTATAGAAGCAATGGATGATGATCTTAATACTCCAAGGGCTATCGCAGAAATATTTGAACTATCAAGAGATATTAATAAAGGAATTCAAGAAGGATTAAATGTTGAGAATGGAACCAATTTACTTAGAGAGTTAGGTTCTATATTAGGTTTAACTTTTGAAAATTCAAAAGAAAAGGACCAAGAAGTCGCGCCATTTATAGAGTTATTAATTGAACTTAGAAAGACTATGCGCGAGAAAAAATACTTTGCAGAAGCAGATTTAATAAGAGATAAACTTACAGAATTAAATATCCAACTAGAAGACACGCCTGATAAAACTAAGTGGAAATACTTATAAATTATCGTTGTATTATTACGCTAAACAAGGAAACTAAAACAAATAAAACACCTACAAAAATAGTAAATCTAAAAAGTACTAAATCCACTCCTCTTCTAGTCCTAAATGAACTTTCACCACCGCCAAATAAATTACCTGCAGAACCTCGTACTTGTATTAATATGACAGTAATTAACACTATAGATAAAATTATTTGAACTATGTTTAATGATGTTTCCATTTTAATTTTTTACCTTGTTTATAAGTAATTCGAAATGTATTATACCACAGTTTTATTTTCGCAAATCAAGTTGCTTCACAAGTAATTCTGAAACTAACGTGGGGTTAGCTTTTCCTTTAGTTTCTTTCATAACTTGTCCCACAAGAAATCTAACAGCTGTATCTTTACCATTTATATAATCATTTACTGCATCTGGGTTATTGTCTAATACAACTTCTAAAACTGGTATTAAAGAATCTGTATCGGTTATTTGTATCAGACCTTTTTCCTCTACAATCTTCTTTGGTGAAATGCCCGACTTAAATGTTTCTTCTAATACTTGCTTACCAACAGTAGAATTAATGTCTCCAGCTTCTAACAATTGTGCAATTTCGTTAATTGCTATTGGGGTAAGTTTTGTTTCATGTATTAAGATATTTTCGAGATTTAAGAGTCGATTAACTTCAGTAAGAAGTAAATTCGCTATTGTTTTAGCTCTAGTATTTAATTCTTCTGATGCTTTATTACTACTATTAACTGCATCATCGAAAAAATTAGAAAAATTGATATCACTAATAATTAAACCTGCATCATATTCAGAAATTTTGTAATCTTCTATATACCTTGATTTTCTCACAGAGGGTAATTCAGGGAGTTTCCCTTGAATACTATCAACCAAATTCTTAGAAATGATAAGAGGAGGCAAATCCGGTTCAGGGAAATATCTATAATCATTCGCATCTTCTTTTGATCTTTGCGATACTGTAATTTCTTTATCATCAACCCACCCACGAGTTTCTTGGATAATTCTTTCTCCTTTTTCAGCCATTTTCACTTGGCGTTCGAATTCGAATTCTAAAGCACCTTGTACAGCACGCAAACTATTCATATTTTTTACTTCAACTTTAGATCCAAGATTAGAGTCACCAATTGGTCTTATACTTATATTTGCATCACATCTAAAATTTCCTTCTTCCATATTACACGTCGATACTCCTATAAATTGAAGTATAGAACGAAGTTGGACTAAATATTCTCTCGCTTGATCAGAGGTTCTCATATCTGGTTCTGAAACAGTTTCCATCAAAGGAACTCCTGCTCTGTTAATATCTAGTAAACTTCTTGCATTTGATTTAGAACCGAGATGTGTAAGTTTAGCTACATCTTCTTCCAAATGAACTCTATTTACTCGAACTGTTGAAAGTATATTTTCAGAAGTGATGTCTAGATAACCACTATAAGCTATTGGATAGTCATACTGAGAAATTTGGTAACCTTTCATTAAGTCTGGGTAAGGATAATTCTTTCTATCAAATTTAGTCCATTCTGAAATCGAACAGTTAAGAGCGAGTCCTGTAGCTATTACCAATTGAACTGCTTTTTCATTTATAACAGGCAAACTACCGGGCATTCCCATGCAGACAGGACATACCATTGTATTAATTGATTGACCTTGATAATCTGCAGGACAACTACAAAACATTTTACTTTCTGTAGTTAATTGTGCATGAACTTCTAATCCAATTACTGATTCATATTTCATTAATGCCATAACCCTGTCATATCTAAGTAATAATAAAAAATAAAGCTACTAATGATAATAATACAAATGATAGTAAAATTATAAAGAAAGGTCGCTTATAAAAAGAAACTTTCTCTGGTTCAGAGATCCCATATAAATTAACATATACTATTTTATTATCGTCTTTTGGCATAATTTTCACCTAGAGTAAATTATCTTTAACTTCAGAAATAATTTCGTTTAGTCCATCTTTAGCATCTCTAAAAAACATCATAGTATTATCCATATAAAACAAATCATTATCTACACCAGCAAATCCTGGACTCATACTCCTTTTTAAAACTACAACACTTCGTGATTTATCCACATTTAGTATTGGCATTCCATATAAAGGACTTGAAGGAGTATCTCTTGCAGCTGGGTTTATTACATCATTAGCACCAATTACAACTGAAACATCTGTATTATCAAAAGAATCATTAATATCATCAAGATCATAGAGTTTATCATAAGGTATATTTGCTTCTGCTAGAAGCACATTCATGTGACCAGGCATACGTCCTGCAACTGGATGAATAGCATATCTTATATCAACACCTTTTGACTCAAGAAGGTCAGCAAGTTCACGAACTTGATGTTGTGCCTGCGCGACGGCTAATCCATAACCTGGAACAAAAATTACTCTATCTGCATAAGCTAATAAAATTGCAACTTCTTCAAAACTTGTTGAACGTACAATTTTATCAGTATCATCTGGTCCAGAATCACTAGAATCTGTTGCTCCAAAGTTACCAAATATTACATTAACCAATGATCTATTCATAGCTTTAGTCATAATTGTTGTTAATATTAATCCTGCCGCCCCAACTAATGACCCTGAAATAACTAGTAGAAGATTGTTTAAAAGAAAACCTGTAACTGCAGCTGCTAACCCTGAATATGAATTAAGTAATGATACAACCACAGGCATATCAGCTCCTCCTATAGGAACAACTAATAAAATGCCTAATAATAAGCACAATGAAATAACAATAATAAAAGCTATAGTAGAAGTGGTAGAAAATATTAGATATGAAGAAAGTGCTATTATCGATATAAAGCAAATTGCTGTTATAGTTTTTTGGAAAGGATATATTATTGCTCTGCCACTAATTAGTTCCTGCAATTTCAAAAAAGCAATAATACTTCCCGAAAATGTAACAAACCCTATTAATACACTTAAAGATATCATTAAAATAGGAAATTTATCTGGAGTATTACTTAAATTAACAAATTCTGCACTCGCAATCAATGCAGAAGCAGAACCACCAAACCCATTAAAAATAGCAACCATCTGAGGCATTGCTGTCATTTGTACTTTCTTAGCAAGGACAACACCAATTAAACTACCAGTAATCAAACCTACAACTATTAATTCATAGCTAATAATATTCTCATTAAAAAGGGTTGCCACAATTGCCAATAACATACCAACACTTGCAAAAAGGTTACCTTTTCTAGCTGTAGATGGTGAACTTAAATACTTGATACCTAACATAAAAGCTATCGCAGCAATTAAATAGACAAGTTGGATAATGTCATTCATTGTAATATCCATTAATGAATTCATCTATTATTTCCTTTTTTAAACATCTGGAGCATCCTATCAGTAACAGTGAAACCGCCTACTACATTAATAGTGGCAAAAATCAAAGCAAATAATCCAAGGATCGTCGCTATATTAATTGTGATTCCAAATAAAGAAAGCGTAGCATCATTATTTGTTTGACCTGACACTATAAGTGCACCAATAATCGTTATACCAGATATTGCATTTGCACCAGACATTAACGGTGTATGTAGAGTTGGAGGAACTTTAGTAATTAATTCAAAACCAACAAAAATAGCTAGGACAAAAACATATAAAATAAATATCAATTCTATCTCATTCATTATTTGAAACTTTCAGATCTTTGGTAGCATTTAAAAGATTTTCCAACAAATTTATTCCTTCATGGCTAGTACAAGTTTGTTGTGTTATTTCATCTTCTAAATCAATAATTAATTCTGTAGAAGGAATAAAATGTTTTAAAAGTGAAATAATATTTGCGGATAACATTTGACTTGCATGATTAGGTATTTGACTAGGTAAGTTAATAGGTCCACTTATAATTACATCGTTCGAAATAATGGTTTCTCCAGGTTTAGTAAGTTCACAATTACCACCCATTTCCGCAGCCATATCAATTATTACCGATCCAGGCTTCATACTAGAAACCATATCTTTATTTACTAATAATGGAGCAGGACGACCAGGAATCAAAGCAGTAGTGATAACATAGTCAGCCAATGCTACATTTTCATGTACTAAGGCATCTTCTTGTGCTTTCATATCATTAGTAACTTCCTTAGCATATCCACCAGAGTCTTCTAGATTTTGCTCACCAAAATCTAATTGAAGAAATTTTGCTCCTAAACTTTCCACTTGTTCTTTCACCACAGGTCTAACATCATATGCACTAACAACAGCACCTAATCTACGAGATGTAGCAATAGATTGCAAACCTGCAACACCTGCGCCAAGAATTAATCCGTGTGCAGGTGGTATAGTACCTGCTGCAGTCATCATCATTGGAAATATTTTTCCAAGCAACTGAGCAGCTATAAGTGTTGCTTTATATCCTGCTAAACTACTTTGAGAACTAAGTATATCCATACTTTGAGCTCTCGCTATACGAGGGATAGTACCTAAATTAATTAGTGTTATATGCTGTTTAGAAGCATTATTAGCAAATTCATTATTCAAACTTAGAGGTATGTTAGTAATTAAGGTTTTACCTTTATTAATTTTATTTATGATATCAGGATCATTTGAATTTAATGATAATAATATATCAGGTTCACTTAGAATATCAGAGCTAGTGGAAATAGATGCACCAACTTCAGTGTATAAACTGTCTGGGAAAAAGGCTCCAGTCCCTGAGTTAGATTCAATATAGACACTATGTCCTAGTTTTATTAATTTCCCTGTATCAGCAGGAGTCAATAAAACACGTTTTTCATTATCTTTAACTTGATTAATCACACCAATTTTCATAAATTTCCAACATAAAATTAGAGTATACTTTGTGAAAAGAATAACGTACTCCAATTATAGCTTCAAGGGCTAATAACACCTGATAGATTATTTCTATGCAATTCAAAGGTTTTATCGATAGCTTATCTTCATGATTATTTGTTTTTCTGCGCAAGTTCTAACATTTCTATAGCGCTCTTTCTGCCCTGAGTACCAGTACTACCCAACATTGAAGAGATTTCTTCTACCTTAGAAGAATCATTCAAAACCTCAGCTTGTATATCAAAAGATTCCTGGTCATCAATACGATTTAATCGAATATGATGATCTGCAAAAGAGGCAACTTGGGGAAGGTGAGTTATACAAAAAACTTGTCTATTCTTACTTAGTTTTATAAATTTTGTACCTAAGGTAAATCCTAAACGACCGCCAACACCTGAATCAATTTCATCAAATACTATAAGAGGTATTTTGTCAATTTCAGACAAAATAATTCTTAGTCCTAGCATAACCCGCGAAGCTTCTCCACCCGAAACAATATTATTTAGTGACAAAAAAGGATTATTCCCTTCCGACATTAAAAACTCCACTTTATCCTTACCCGTTCGTGATATTACAGATCTATCATGATTTTCGTCATCTACTTCTATATTATTGTTAATTTGATATGGGAGATCATCAATTGAAATTTTTATGTTTGTAGTTTTCATTGATAAGTCACTGAGTTCTGAATGTAATGCTTTTGATAATTCTTTTGCGGCATTTATTCTTCTATTAGAAATTGTTGAAGCCATAATCAATATTTCTTTTTCTAGGTTTAAAATTACATCCTTTTTCGATGTAATAAAATTATTTTTTTCTTCAATCATATTTAATTTCGATTTTAGTGATTCGGCGAATTGGATTATTTCTGATATTTCATTTCCAAATCGTCTTTTTAATTTAAAAATTAAGGATAAACGATCTTCAATTTCTGACAATCGATTATCAGAGTATTGCAAATTATCTCTGTATCTTCGAAAAGCCATACCTAAATCTTCTAATTCACTTGTTATATAAAGTAAACGATTTTGTAAATCATTCAAATCCGAGTCTTCTAAATGTAGTGCGTTTATTTCACTCGAAAGATTAGTTATCTGATTTAAATATGAATTATTGCCCGTATCGTCTCCATATATAATTTTATATCCTTCATCAGATAATATTTTTAAAGATTCTAAATTTTTTATTTCTTTTTGTTCATCCATAAGAATCGAATCTTCGTTATCTAATAAACAAGAGTTTACGATTTCATTATATTGTTCTCTTAATTCCAATAGAGATTCTTCAGATATATCCACTTCGTTAAAAAAATCTTCAAGATCCTTATAACATTGATTGAGATCTAGGTATATTTTCTCAATTCCATTTCTTTCTTTTACTAAGCCAGCATATTCATCTAATAAATCAAGTTGATTGCTTGTTTTTAATATGGATAAATGATCCGATTGACCATGAATGTCTAACAATACTTCGGAAATTTGTTTAAGTGAGCGTAATGGGATAATATCACCATTTATTCTGCAGATATTTCTATCATCTCGATTTAATTCTCGTGAAATTATCAAATTATCCGTTGATATATAATCAACACCTATAGAAGATAGAATATTTATTATGGTTATTGATAAAGATTCATCAAGTTCAAAGATAGCTTGGATTACTGCTGAATCTTGTCCTGATTTTACAAGATTTGAATCTACTCTTGATCCAGCTATTAACTCTAAAGCATGAACAATTACAGACTTACCTATACCTGTCTGTCCGGTTAGCACATTAAAGCCTATTCCAAATTCAAGATCTATAGAAGAGATATTGGCTAAATTTTTTATTCGTAATAACTTCAGCATATTTTTTTACTTATTGATTTGGTAAATCAACCCATACACCATTATCATTAGATTCTTTCCAGGCAGTAGCAAATTCTAACAATTTCAAACCATCGCTAAATAATGGTATTGAACTCGAAGGTTTTTGGTTACTAGTAATTGCTTCAATAAAATTCTTTTCGACTAGTATACTATCCCCATTATCCCATAAAGGTTTCAAATCTGTGTCAATTAGAACATCTTCTAAATTTTCATCCTTTGTTCCACCTATTTTTATGTATGAATGATCTTGAAATGATCCACATACTACAACACCTTCACTACCATATACTTCTATTCTGCTATGTTGTGATGATCCTGCAACTGTGGAATGGAAATATGATACCAATGATCCATCTTGTCTTTGCGCCAAAACAGTGTTAGATTCAGGACGAACTGATCTACCATGATGATCTGTATTAGTCGATTCTTGTTGAAAGCTTGTCCGATTAGCAAAAAGTCTAACTTGATCACCAAAAATTCTGTTAATAACTTCAAATTGGCTACCTAAACCAAAGAAAGGTGTATACCAATAATCAATAATATGTTGGATTTTCCCTATTTTCCCAGAATCTAAAATTCGCTTAAATATTGCATCTTCTTGTACATAAAATTGACCAGGATAAATTAATGAAACCAAATGAGAGTTTTCATTTGCAACACTAAGCATTTCTTTCGCTTCAGTAACTGTCCTTGTCATGGCATTAAGAACTAAAACGTGTTTACCGGTTTTCAAAGCAGGTATAGACATTTCATAATGCTTATCTGTTCGAGTGCCAATTACTACAGCATCAATATCATTAGATTCTAAAATATTACTCCAGTTTTTTTCAATTCTTGAAAACCCAAATTGTTCCTGTACTTTTTGGCTAGATTCTTCTGAACTATTTGAAACAGCTACTAGATCGACATTTTCCAAGGCTTGAAAATTTGGAAGAATTTTATTTCGACTAAAATTACCAGCTCCAATATATCCCAATCTAACCTTATCCATTTTAACCTCCGCTAACTATTATCTAAAACAAAAACTGGCCACAATAGTAAATGACAGCCAGTTTTAGTTTTTATTCTGTTAATATTAATTTATGCAGGTAGTACTAACTCCCCACCAACTGCTTGTCTAGAAGGTTGTACTGATGTTTTAACCTCCTTAGTAGCCCAAAAGATAGTTGCTATTTGATTTACTGCATTCAGTAAATCATGAGGAGCTTGAGTATCATTGGTCTGTCTCACCTTTGAGGCTGTTTTCAGAGCATTGAAAACTGTATCGTGCAATTCAGGATATTTTTCTATGTGTTCAGGCCTAAAATAATCAGCCCAAAGAATCCGAATCTCTTTTTTGCATAATTCAGCATGTTCCTCTTTAGTTGATACATATCTGCTTAATTGAGAAACATAATTTGTTCGATCTGCATCGGTAGACGGCACTTCAGCAGCTTCAATCAATTGAATCATTCGCATAGTAGTCAAAGCTGCAACTTGTGCTAAGTGAGGATCATATATTCCACAAGGCACGTCACAATGAGCAAAAGCAGTCTCTATTTTTGAAAATTCTACTAACTTCTTAGAAATCAACATTCACACTCCTAAAATATTGAGATAAAGTAAATATATAATTAGATTACCCTAACTCTGATGGTTAATCAACTTGTCAAAAAACCATTTTCTTGAATATTATTCATATTGCTAAGGAATTGAAAAAAAGTTAATTTTATCTTGAATATTTACAAATATTTACAATACAAAATACTAAAAATTGATGGACAAAGCATGTCGCCTTGTCTAAATAGTAATGATTTAGTTTTGGCAAAATATTCTTTGAAATTATTTCGCAATGATTTGATATGTTTTAATCTCCCATCAAATCCTAAAAAACTATATGTAAAAAGGATAATAGGATTGCCATCTGAATTTATTGAATTTACCGATTCTGACATCATTATTAATGGTAATAAATTTATATCCCATGATATCGATAGTAAAAAATTGAGTGCTTCTAAGTGGTACAATAATGAAAGTGAATTGTTTGTACTCGGAGACAATTATATAGATAGTTATGACAGTAAAAACTTTGGCCCCATAAATATTGATTGGATAAAATATAAGATTATTTTGAAATTATGGCCCTTGGGGAAACTAAACAGTCTTTGAAGTATTACCTTTTATCCAAAAAACAAATACAAAAAGTGTTAACGCACAAACTATAGCACTTAACATTATAGTGTCATTAGCAGCTAATAGAACTAAATCAGGGTTTATATTTTCAACTTGAGTATTTTGTATAGAGGATTGATTATAATGAGCTAATCTAGATCCAAAAATACCACTAGAAAAAGCTATACCTATTGCTAAACCTGTTTGCCTAGCTGTAGCAATTGAAGCTGATGCCATACCTAATCGATCTTGTGGTACAGAATTAACAACAGCAGTATTATTAGCTGGATCAAAAAGACCAAATGCAATACTAGCTAATGCTAAAACCAATGCTATTTCTAAAGACGCCCCATACATTGTTGCAAATGATAATAATACCAAACTAATTATTAATAGTATTACACTGAAGAAAATGAGAATTTTTGAACCAATAATATCAGTAAGTCTTCCTGCAATAGGAGCTACAGCAATTCTCACTAGTGAAAAAATACTTAATAAGAAGCCAGAAAAAACAATACTATATCCCATGCCGTGTGTGGTTACAAATGGTGTAATGTATCCAATAGTATTCCAAGATTGATATATTAATAATAAAGTGATAATTGAAACTAAAAATACTGGGTTTTTAAACATATTTATTTGTACCACAGGAAATTCTGTATGCAGTTCTTGATATATAAATATAGGAATAAAAACAACAAATAATATTAAACTAACAATTATTAATGGTGAAAAATATCCGAGAATATTTATCTGACTTATTACAAAAAGTAAACTCCCAAGTAAAATAAATAAATATAAAGAACCTAATAGATCGAGCTTAATATCTTTTTTTGTAATATTTTGATCTATAATTTTTACTGACAACAAAAGGCAAATAATTGATATAGGGACACGTGTGTAAAAAACAGCTTTCCAGTCTATAAAATCAATTAGCAATCCACCTATCAAAGGTCCTAAGCCCAAGCCTAAACCAACAACTGCCCCAGATAAGCCGAATACTTTCCCCCGCTCTTCTCTAGAAAATTGTGAAGCAATCAAAGCTGTACTACTAGATATAACCATAGCAGCACCAATTCCTTGTAAACTTCTTAGCAATATTATGTGATAAACATTTTGAGAAAAAGAAATCAAAAATAATGTCAAAGTAAAAATAATGGTACCTGAAACATAAACTTTTTTTCCACCCCACAAATCACAAAGCCAACCCATAGTCATAAGTAAGCTACAGGATGATAAGAAGTACCCTATTCCAATCCAGGCAACGGTCGATGCACTAGTACTAAAAAATTCAGAGATAACAGGATATACAACTAAAACAATAGTTCCTTCTAAAGTTGTAGCAAACATCCCAAAGGATACTATTACAAATACCATCCATTTAGGTTCCATAACAGACCTTACGATAACTAGGTTATTATTCTACAGTGACAGTAGCTCCAGCTTCTTCAAGCTTAGCTTTAATATCATCAGCTTCGTCTTTACTTGCATCTTCCTTAATAGCAGCAGGTGCAGACTCTACTAAATCTTTTGCTTCTTTAAGACCCAAGGTTGTGACCTCTCTCACGGCCTTAATAACATTGATTTTTTGATCGCCAATTTCTGTAATACTTACTTTAAAACTGGTACTATCTCCTCCACCATCGGAAGCAGCATCATCACCCGCAGCAGCAGCAGCAGCAGGTGCTGCAGCAACAGCAACTGGAGCAGCAGATACTCCAAACTCTTCTTCAAGAGCCTTTACTAAATCTGACAATTCTAATACTGTTAAACCTTTTATGCTTTCTAATATTTCTTCTTTAGTCATTGTTCCCTCCAGTTATTAATCTAATTAATTATTTTCTTCGAGTTTTTTTTGATTTAAAACATTGGATAAAATCGTAACAATAGATGTTGATGGCCCAGCAAGAGCCGTTACTAAACGCTGAGGTTGGGATGCTAACATCCCTACCAATTTAGCTATCAATTCAATTCTTGATGGGAGTTTTACTAATGTATTAATTTGAGTAGAATCGTAAGTTTGACCATCCATAGCAATAGCAAAAACTGACAAATCCAGTTCATTACTTTTTACAAATGAAACTAAAAGTTTTAGAGATTCTATTGGATCTCCTTGGCCAATAACCAATCCAGTAGGACCATCTAATAATTCTTTGAACTCTGGCTTTCCTGCATTTTCTGCTGCTATATTTGCCAGTGTGTTTTTTATCACTTTGTAACTCAAACCATTTGTTCGTAAATGAGCACGAAGTGAATTAAGTTGATTTACTGATAAACCAGTAACTTTCGTAGATATTGCTACGTTACTAGTTTTGAAATCTTCAGCTAGTTTTTCAACTGTATCAATTTTTTTAACTGTTGGCATAAATCACCTCAAAAAAAAAGTCTGTAACCAAAAAGCCACAGACAAAGAATTTTTTTATACTAAAACCTCGGTGAGAAATTAAGCTAATTTAGCACTCACTGTCTTTGGCATTTATTTAATTATTAAAACAATGACAGTATATACTGTACTTCAAAATAAGTCCAGATTCTACTCCATTTTAACTAATGATAGATCAGCTACATCAAGAGCAATACTTGGCCCCATTGTACTTGTAAGATAAGCTGACTTCAAAAACTGACCTTTCACTGCTGCTGGCCGAGAACGACTTATCATATCCATAACTGTATTTAAATTATCCACTAACATAGATTCTTCAAAGCTAGCTTTACCAAAGGCCACATGAATTACTGCAGTCCTATCCATTTTAACTTCAACTTTACCTTTTTTGGCCTCGTCTACTGCTCTACCTAAATCTTGGGATTGAACTACCGTGCCAGTTCTTGGGTTGGGCATTAGACCTTTACGACCTAGTATTCTACCTAATTTACCTACTTTACCCATCATTTCTGGAGTTGAAATTACTGTGTCAAAATCCAACCAACCCTTTTCAATATTTTCAATAAGATCGTCTGCTCCGACAAAATCTGCTCCTGCGTCTTTCGCTGCTATAGCTCCATCAGCTTGTGCAAACACCAATACTCTAACGATTTTCCCCAAACCATGTGGTAATAAAACCACTCCTCTAACTAATTGTTCAGCATGTCTAGTATCAGCATTGGTTTTAACATGCAATTCAACAGTCTCATCAAATTTAGCTGTTGCGTTAGATTTAACTAGACCTACAGCCTCTTCGATATTGTAAAGTTTTTCAATATCAATAGTAGACTGAGCAGATGTATATCTTTTACTTTGTTTAGCCATAATTATTCACGAACCTCAATTCCCATACTTCTAGCAGACCCTTCCACAATCTTCATTGCAGATTCAATATCTGCTGCATTTAAATCAGACATTTTACTTTCAGCTATCTCTTTGATTGCGGACCTTGATAGAGATGCAACCTTATCAGTTCTTGGAGATGCGCTTCCTTTAGAAATTTTAGCTGCTTTTCTCAAAAGTTCAGATGCAGGAGGAGTTTTAGTAATAAAAGTGAAAGATCTATCTTCATAAACAGTTATCTGAGCTGGGATAATAGTGCCACCTTGAGAAGCAGTTTTGGCATTATATTCTTTGACAAATGCCATAATATTAACACCATGTTGACCTAAAGCTGGGCCTACTGGAGGAGCTGGGGTTGCCTGCCCAGCAGGTAATTGTAAATTAATTAAAGCTAATATTTTTTGTGCCATCTGTTAATCCTAATTTATTAAATCTATACTACAATTTTTCTACCTGTAAAAAATCTAATTCCACAGGGGTTTCTCTACCAAAGAATGAAACCAAAACGTTTAATTTTCCTTTATCCATATCTATAACGTCGACTACACCAATAAAATCTGCGAAAGGTCCAACGGTAATTCGTACGGACTCTCCTTTTGCTATACCAAATCTGGTAGTTGGCGTTTTGGACTCAATCATATCAAGAATTTTATCTACTTCCCATTTTTCCAAAGGTACTGGCTTAGGTCGATTTTGGTCTGAATCCTCAGAAGATATAAAACCAGTCACACCTGGTGTATTGCGGACAACAAACCAAGCATCATCATCTAAAGCCATATTAACCATTATATAACCTGGATATAATCGCAATCTTTTAGGTATTTTCTTACCTTCCCGGATCTCAACAACTTCCTCAGTAGGAACAAGTACCTGAAATATCTTATTTTCAACATCCATAGTTTCAATACGCTGCTCTAGGTTACGTTTAACTCGTTCTTCTTGACCAGAATAGGTATGGACAAAATACCAACGGCGACCATCATCGATCTCTGTCGATTCTTCTATTTGATTGTCTGTTATATCATTCATTTTCTATTATTCTTTAATTTTAGACATAATTATTTAAAAGAGAACCTGATCTGAAATAGTCGTGAAAAAGAAATCTAAAACTCCCAACATTGCCCCAATTGCTATAGAAACTGCTAGAACTAACATGGTTAGTCGTGTTGTTTCTTCACGTGAAGGCCATGTGACTTTTTTCATTTCACTAAAAACTTCTCCAAAAAAACTGAATACCCCAAATCTTGGACTTCTCGATTTTGTGGGAGAGTTTCTAATAGCACTCTTTACTGTATTTTTTGCCACTTCTATCTAGCCTCTCGATACAGTTGATGTGATCGACATCGAGGACAAAACTTTCTCATTTCAATCCTATTAGGATCATTTCGCCTATTTTTCGAAGTAGAATACGTCCTATCACGACACTCAGTACAACCCAAGGTTATTAAAGTGCGCGCTTCTCCGCCTTTTTTTGCCATGATTAACCTATCCTATGATGTCTGTTATTACTCCAGATCCTACAGTACGGCCACCTTCTCGTATAGCAAAACGTAAGCCTGGTTCCATAGCAATCGGATATATAAGTTTAATTCTCATTTTAACATTATCACCAGGCATAACCATTTCCATACCATCTGGTAAGTTTAATTCCCCGGTAACATCTGTAGTTCTAATATAGAATTGAGGCTTATAACCAGTAAAGAAAGGAGTATGCCTTCCACCTTCGTCTTTACTAAGAATATATACCTCACTATTAAATTCAGTTTTAGGTTGTATCGATCCCGGTGCTGCCAATACTTGGCCTCGAACAACGTCTTCACGATCGACACCTCTTAACAAGCACCCTACTGCATCGCCAGGTTCAGCTTCATCTAATAATTTATGAAACATTTCAACTCCAGTAACTACAGTTTTCTTTGTGTCTTCTACACCAACAATTTCAATTTCATCACTCGGATGAACTAATCCTCTTTCAACTCTTCCAGTGACAACAGTACCTCTTCCTTTGATACCAAATACGTCTTCTACTGGCATTAAAAATGGTTGATCTTTTGGTCGTTCAGGTACATCAATGTAATCATCAACAGCCTGCATCAAATTAAGGATTCCTTGTTCTGCGTCAGCATCTCCATCTAGAGCTGACAAAGCAGAAACTCTAACTACAGGAATGTCATCCCCAGGAAAACCGTAACTTGTAAGAAGTTCTCTAACTTCTAATTCTACTAATTCTAATAATTCTTCATCATCCATAACATCACATTTATTTAATGCTACAACAATTTTTGGAACTTCCACTTGTCTAGCCAAGAGAATATGCTCTCTAGTTTGAGGCATAGGTCCATCTGGTGCACTTACAACTAGGATTCCTCCATCCATTTGAGCAGCGCCTGTAATCATGTTTTTGATATAGTCAGCGTGACCAGGACAATCAACGTGAGCATAGTGTCTACTCTCTGTTTCATATTCAATATGTGAAATAGCTATCGTCACACCACGAGCCCGCTCTTCTGGAGCATTATCAATTGTATCAAATGCTCTAAATGCTGTTCCGTCACTATGTTTTGCTAGTACACTTGTAATAGCAGCAGTTAATGTTGTTTTACCATGGTCAACGTGACCAATGGTTCCGACATTAAGATGAGGCTTATTTCTTTCAAATTTTTCTTTAGCCACTCTAAAATCCTCCTACATTATTTCTAAATAAACTTTTTCTATTTTTTATATGGAGCCCACAATCGGACTTGAACCGATGACCTCGTTCTTACCAAGAACGTGCTCTACCACTGAGCTATGTGGGCAACCCCTTTTCCACTTTATGGTGGACGGGGCAGGATTCGAACCTGCGTAGCCCTTCCGGGCGCCAGATTTACAGTCTGGTGGTATTAACCACTCACCCACCCGTCCCTGTTAATTTAGGTCCATCCTATTCTTACCTACAAGCACCAAGGCACATCACCTATTCATTATGTGGAGCCCGAGAGGGGACTCGAACCCACTAACCTGCCGATTACAAATCGGCTGCGCTGCCATTGCGCCACTCGGGCAAAACTCCAATTTCTCTTTTTTTAACAAACGAGAAATAAGCTAAGATGTTTATATTCAATAAGGAATCATCTAGCTTTACCCTGAATAAGTATAGACTTAGTATTAATTTCGGTCAAGATGCTATTCAAATATCATTTATTTCTCAATTAGAAAAATAAATATTAATTGCTTCTTTCAGATTACTAACACCAATTACTTTAATTTCAGAATTTTGAATTTCCTTTGATTGAAGATTTGGAATTATAGCTTTTGAAAACCCCATTTTTTGTGCTTCGTCAATTCTTTTAGTTATATTTTGAACGCGTCTAAGTTCTCCACTTAATCCTATTTCACCAATAACTATTGTTGATTCTTTAGGCGATAAATCTTTAAAACTTGAAACGATAGCCAATGCAATTCCTAAATCGGCAGCAGGTTCTGTGACTTTAATTCCTCCAATCACATTAACTATAAGATCTTGATCAGATAGCTTTAATCCTGTTCGCCTACTTAATACAGTTGACAATAAAATCATTCTATTAAAATCAATACCGGTAGCAGTTCTTCGAGGTTGGGGAAACACACTATATGATGTTAATGCTTGAATCTCAATTATAATTGGTCGTGTCCCTTCAACAGTAACGACGGGTACGGAGCCTGGCAAATCACTATTATAATCATGAATAAAAAAAGATGAGGGATTATCAACTTGCCGGATCCCAATATCCATCATTTCAAATATCCCTATTTCGTTCGTAGAACCAAATCGGTTTTTAATACCTCTTATAATTCTATAGCCATTATCTGAATTTCCTTCAAAATGTAATACTACGTCGACCATATGTTCTAGAACTCTAGGACCTGCAACTGAACCCTCTTTTGTAACATGGCCAGTTAGAAAAACAGGAATTTTTTTATTCTTACAATAAATCATTATTTGCCTAGCAGTTTCCCGAACCTGACCGACAGTTCCTATTGGGGAATCAATTTCGTCAGTAAACATTGTTTGAATAGAATCTATAATGACCAACGCTGGTTCAACTTTTTCGATATTTTCTATAATAGTCATAATATTTGTCGAACCAATATAATATAAAGATTCCCTAGAAGATTTTAAGCGCTCAGAACGAGATCTTATTTGGTTGGCGGATTCTTCTCCAGAAACATATAAAACTGGATTGTTATTACTAGAAACATGAGATGCAATTTGTAAGAGCAAGGTTGATTTTCCTATTCCAGGATCACCAAATAAAAGTATACTGGACCCGTCTACAATACCTCCACCTAAAATTTGATCTAATTCTAAAAACCCAGTAGTCATTCTGTTTTTTGCATCGTCAAATTGAATGCCAGAAAGTAATTGAGCTTCTTCTATGTCTTCTTTTACCCAACGGTGTTTTGAATTAGATTTAGAAGTGTTGAGATTCCGCGCTATTAGGGAATTCCAAGTTCCACAGTGATAGCATTCACCTTGCCATTTAGGGAAAGTCGCATCACAGTTTTCACATACATATTCTGTTCTTTGTGACTTTCTGGAAACCATAACAATCAGTATATATTAAACTGTTAATAAAACTAATATCTATGTTTCAATTTTAGCAACAGAACTTACAACAGTTAAAACTATATCGTCATCTTCGACGTCAGCTTTAATTGTATCTCCTGGACCAAACTTTCCAGATAAAAATTCTTCGGAAAGTTTGTCTTCGATACGATCTTGTATTTCCCGCCTTAAAGGCCTTGCACCAAAAATTGGATCGAACCCTTTGTCTGCTAATAATTCTTTGGCTGAGCTAGAAAATTCAATAGATATTCCTTTGTTCAATAACTGTTGAGAAACTTCTGCCAACATTAATTCAACAATATTTATGATATGATCTTTTGATAAAGGATGAAATACTACTGTTCCGTCTAAACGATTCAAAAATTCGGGTCTAAAGAAGTTCTTTACCTCATCCAAGACCTTATCTTTCATTCGTGAATATTTTTGATCAACAGTATTACCTTCTTCAGATTTCAAATTAAATCCCATAAATCTTTCTTGACGTATTAAATCTGAACCTATGTTACTTGTCATCACAATAATTGTGTTTCTGAAATCTACCTTGCGTCCCTTAGCATCTGTCAGGTGCCCATCATCAAAAATTTGGAGTAGAATATTAAACACATCTGGATGCGCTTTTTCAATTTCATCTAATAGTATTGCAGAATAACTCTTACGTCTGACTATTTCTGTTAATTGTCCGCCTTCTTCATAACCTACGTATCCTGGAGGCGCACCTACCAAGCGTGCTACAGCATGTCGCTCCATAAATTCAGACATATCGAGCCTGACAACACTATCTTCACTTCCGAACATAAATTCTGAAAGTGCTCTGACTAAATAAGTTTTACCTACACCAGTAGGACCAAGAAAGAGAAAATTGCCAATAGGTCTTTTAGGGTCTTTGAAGCCTGCCCTTGCCCTTCTAACTGCCTTAGAGACTTGCTCAACAGCTTCATCTTGACCAATAACTTTATCATGCAAAACTGTTTCCATCTGTAATAGTTTTTCTAATTCTTCAGTAGCAAGTCTAGTAACTGGAATACCAGTCCACATACTTGTTACCTCAGCTACATCCTCAGAAGTCACAACAGGTAAGTCACTTTCTTGATCTACTAATACATCTGTATTATCAGAAATTTCTGCTGGGAAATTATCAATTTTATCTCTTAAGGATTGCTCTCTTTCATGAAGTTCTGCAGCATATTCATACTGTTGTTGTGCTAAAGCTTCGTCTTTATCTCTTCTAACTTTATCTAGAACAGTACCGACTTCCTTAGCAGATAGTGGCATTGTGGTTTGTCTAATTTTTACTTTACTAGCAGCTTCATCTATTAAATCAATAGCTTTATCTGGCATAAATCTGTCTGATATATAACGGGAAGCTAGTTCTACAGCTGTACTAAGTGCCTCATTAGATATAATTAAACCATGGTGTTCTTCATATTTTGGTTTAATACCCTTTAAAATTTCAACAGATTCTTCTTCTGAAGGTTCTAACACTTGAACTGTTTGAAAACGTCTTTCAAGAGCAGGATCCCTTTCAACATATTTACGATAATCATCTACAGTAGTTGCACCAATGCACTGTAATTCACCTCTGGCTAGAGATGGTTTAAGTATATTGGCAGCATCAACAGCTCCTTCTGCTGCTCCAGCACCAACCATAGTATGCATTTCATCAATAAACAAAATACAATTCCCTGATGATTTAAGTTCTTCGATTACTTTTTTCAATCTTTCCTCAAATTCACCACGATACTTTGTACCAGCAACTAATATTCCCATATCTAGTGCAACTAGTCGTTTGTTTGATAAACCTTGAGGTACATCATCCGATAGTATTTTTTGAGCCAAAGCTTCAACAATTGCTGTTTTACCAACACCAGGTTCTCCAATAAGTACAGGGTTATTCTTTGTTCTTCTACTAAGTATTTGTATAACCCTATCTATTTCTTGACTTCTACCTACAACTGGGTCAAGTTTTTCGTCTCTCGCTAATTTGGTTAAATCAATCCCAAGTTGATCAAGGGTAGGAGTTTTACTTGGTGTCTTTGAACTACTTGAAGTGGGAGTATATCCTGTTTGTGAACTAATTCTTGTTGCTTCTGAGCGTATTTTGTCCAGGTTTAAACCAAGACTTTCCAAGACACCTGAAGCTACTCCTTCGCCTTCTCTCATAATTCCAATTAACAAATGTTCAGTACCAATGAACTGTTGGTTAAGTCTTCGAGCTTCATCAACTGCTAATTCAATAACTTTTTTAGCTCTAGGAGTTAATCCTATTTCCCCAGGAGAAGGTCTTCGTTCTCCTCTTCCAATGATAAATTCAACAGCAGATCGGACCTTATTAAGTTCAAGAGACAAACTAATTAATATTCTAGCAGCTGCACCATCAGATTCTTTAACTAACCCAAGGAGTATATGTTCTGTTCCAATGTAATTATGGTTAAATCGTTGTGCTTCTTCTTGAGCTAAAGATAAAACTTTTCTAGCCTTTTCTGAAAACTTTTCAAATCTACTCGACATAATACTAGTCCTTACTACTAAAAATACTAAATAGAATCTTCGTTCTCTTCAGTTTCTTCTCCAGTCTCTTCATCAACGGATTCTTCATTTTTTGAGTCCTCAGTTAAATCAGACGAAATAACTTCATCAACATTACTATCAGCATCAACCTCTAATTCAGTGGAAGAAACAATTTCATCACTTACTTCATTATCCTGAACATCTTCATTTGGTTCAACCATATTTTCACTATTTTCTTGATTAATTTGTTTAAGACTTAAACCTAATCTTCTCTTCTCAGGTTCTAAACTAATTATTTTTAGTTCTAATTCTTGGTTTTCAGATAAAATTTCCTTAGGATGTTGAATTGTTTCCTCAGTTATTTCTGATATATGTAATAAGCCATATATCGATCGATCTATTCTTACAAATGCTCCATAGTCAGCTAGTTTTGTTACAACCCCATTGACTATTTGGTCTACCGCATACTTGTCTCCAACCGTAGACCAAGGTTCAGCCTCTAAACGCCTAAGACTAAATGCAACTTTTTTAGTTTCCAAGTCAACTTTTAACACATACACTTTGACATCTTGGCCTGCTTTTAAAATTGCTCCAGGGGAGTCTACTTGATCCCATGACATCTCCGAGATATGAATCAAACCAGTTACACCACCACAATCTACAAAAGCACCAAAGTTGGATATACCCGTAACTTTTCCATCACGAATATCTCCTTCTTTCATTTCTTCTAATAATTTATCTAGGTCAAGTTTTTGTTTTTCTTGAATTGATTGTCGTTCAGACAAGATAAGAGTCTTCTGATTTCTATCCAATGTCATTATTTTCATATTTATTGATTGACCAATTCTCGATTCATCATTATTAACACTGGAGGATTCAGCGGTGTCCATTTGAAAAGGAGTTAAAAGTTGTGATACAGGAACAAATCCTTGTACTCCTTCAACTTCAACGACGGCTCCACCCTTATTAAAGCTTTTTATAACGCCTGATACGACATTCCCTAGTTCAGATTCTTTTTTTAAAGTTATCCAACCATGTTCTGCTCGAGCCCTATCAAAAGAAAGCAAGGGCAACTGGTCGCCTGAATCTGGTCTAACAACAAAAACATCTAACTTATCACCAACTTTTATTTCAGCTACTTCATCAGTAGTCATACTTCGAGTTTCACGTAGGGGAACTAATGCATCAGATTTGTGACCTGAATCAACTAAAAACCCTTCTGGATCAATCTTTACAATTTCAACCTCAAGTACATCTCCTCGACGCAAAGGTTTAGGGAATTCGACTTCTGTAAGTAATTTACCCATAGGGGTTTCAGCTAAATCTGTTAAAGTTTCAAATTTTGAAGCCAATTAGACTTCCTCCTATATATATAATGTTTTTATAAAGTAAAAATAATTCTGTAGATTATAATGAAGATTACAACAATGGTAAAGCCTATATAATTAACTAGCTAATTTCCACTTATAATGCAATCTATTCATAACAACTGATTACATACTATCATATTTTCAAAAAAAAAAGTTCTTGGTTGTCCAAGAACTTATTTTTATACTGGCAGTGACCTATTTTCCCATACCCTTGCGAGCACAGTATCGTCAGTGCTGGGATGTTTCACTTCCGTGTTCGGGATGGTAACGGGTGGTTCCGTCCCGCTCAAACCACCAGAAAGAATACTCTAACATATTGAATAATAAATTTCAAATTACGATTTTAACAATCCTTGTTCTCTAAAAACGTTTGCCAATAACTCAATCCCTGAAACTGTATCTTCTAAATTATGATATCCATAACATAAACGTATATAATTGTTTGCTTTCTTGCCTGTAGAAAAAGTATTTCCTAAACCAAAAATTACGCCTTTTTCACGAGCTATTGGCAATATTGGTTCCAAATCTATGTCATCTGGAAATTTCAGCCATAAATACAATCCACCCTTTGGTGCAATTATTTCTACTTCAGAGCCCATAGATTCACCTATAGCACCTAGCATACAATCACGTTTTCCTCTGAACATATTACATAGATTGGCTACATGTTCTTCCATATTTTTTTTCAAAAAATACAATGCTGATAGTATAGTAAACTGACTAGGAGGTGTACCAGGGTTTACAGCCATAAGATATGGCAAAAATGTATCTGGTGCCACAATCCATCCAAGCCTTAATCCAGGTGCTAATATTTTAGAAAACGAACCTGAATACACCACATTGTCTTGACCATTTAATGAGGCTATTGCTGGAGAATTTTCACCTTCAAACCTTAAATCCGCATAACAGTCATCTTCAAATAAAGGTATTTGATATTTTTGTGATATTGCTAATATCTCTTTTTTTCTATCAAAACTCATATCTGTGCCTACAGGATTTTGAAAAGTTGGAATTGTGTATATAAATTTAGGTGTAACCCCGCTATTCTTTAACTCAATTAATTTGTTCTCTAAGAATTCTGGAATCATGCCCTCTTCATCCATCTCTACCCCAGCCATTTTGGCTCCAAATCTTTCAAAAACTCTTAAAGCTCCAGTATATGTAAACTGTTCTGAAACAATTGTGTCACCTGGATTAATAAATAATTGAGTAATTAAATTTATGGACTGCCCAGAACCCGCAGTAATAATCACATTTTGCGGACCTACATCAATGCCTCTATTATCTTTAATTTTTTTACAAACTAATTCTCGGAATTCCAGAAGACCTTGTGGGTGGGGATAGAAAACTAAATCTCGCCCTTGATCTTTCAATGCTTCTCCCAAGGATTCATGTAAGTCACCAATAGGAAAATGGTCAGGATCAGGAAATGCAACAGCAAAATCGTATTTTGGTCTTGGAAGTGGCTCGGTTAGAACAGAATTTTGAGGCACATTATTAGCAAAAAAACTATTGTATTTTTTATCACTCATAATTAATTCCTAACATAAATATATCTTTAGATTGTTAAAATATACAGACAATGTAAACCATGAACAACATATAATTGTATGATTATCTAAATAAATCTTGCTCTGGCGGTCGAATTAACTCATTTATAGATCCTTCATAAGGAACATACGTATATCCTTTAATCAAAGCAACAGGAATATTATCTAATTTATTCATTACCAATTCAGAAGCTGCGGCTAATTCATCGACTACAGCAATTATAGAAGCTTTTAGATCCATTCCGTTTGCATCATTTAATCCTCTATAGTCTTGAAAAGCAGACATTCCAGATATACCAATTGCAACATTAGTAACACCAACTCTCCATGGCCTACCCCAAGTATCTGTAATAATTACTGCGATATTAACCCCTAATGTTTTTTTTATAGAAGTACGAATATTAAATGCAGATTGGTCAGAATCTAAAGGTAAATACGTCGCCATGTTGTCACCAGCAACATTTGATAAATCAATACCGGCATTAATACAATAAAATCCATGTTCTGTTTCAGTAAGTAAAACGCCATTTTCCATTTTAGAAATCCTTTTACTTTTCTGAAAAACCAATTCAATCAAACGTGGATCTCTATCCCATTGCTGTGCCCATGTTTTTGCAAGATTTGAAGGATTAATAGTGTCTAAATCTACTAAACAAGATTCTGACTTTGATACGATTTTTTGAGTTATTGTAAGAATATCTCCATTTTCAATAAATATATCTTCTTTTTCACAGGCTTCTGTAATTAATTTTGATAAATCATCTCCTGGTTGTATTTCGGGTATTCCTTCGATACCAATAATACTTATGGATTTCATTCTAATCTCCAATCTAAATAGTGTTGAGGCAATTATTATATCATTATAATTAAATACAAATTATATTTAAGTTTCGATATATATGTTATACTCCTAAAACCTTTTTTAAGTTTGCAAACTTTAATTTTATTTTTATTTAGGAGTCCGAAGTGGAATTATTTAGAAGTCTTTTATTTGTACCTGGTAATAGAAGTGATATGTTAGAAAAGGCAAGTACTGCAGATACAGATATTCTTGTACCTGATATGGAAGATTCTGTACCTGACAACGAAAAAAGTAATGCTCGTAGTTTAATAAGCGAAAAATTAGAAACATTATCTGGAAAAAATCAATCTATAGTTCCAAGAGTTAATGCTTTAGATACAGGGTTAACATTTGATGATATCCATGCAGTAGTTAATTCCAAGACCTATGGAATAAGTGTTGGTAAAATTGAAAGTAGCTGGGACATTAAAGAAGTAAGTAAAATATTAAGCCAAATAGAATCAGAAAAATCTGTAGAACTGGGTAGTACAAAAATTATTGCTTGGATAGAAAGCGCTTCAGCCATAGTTAATGTCAATAGTATTGCGTCGGCATCAGATAGAATGCTCGGAATCGCTTTTGGTGGTGAAGATTTCACAAATGATATGGGTATTCAACGATCTGAAACTGGAATTGAAATACTTTACCCTCGTTCTGTAGTCGCAGTAGCTGCTAAAGCAGCAGGTATTACCGCAATTGATACCCCATATGTGAATTTTAGAGACAATAACGGACTTGAACAAGAAATAAAGAGTGTTTTACCTCTTGGATTCAAAGCTAAATTTGCCATTCATCCTGGGCAATTACAAAGTATTAATAATCTATTTAGTCCATCAGAAGAAGCTATAGAATATGCAAAAAAAGTAATCGAAGTATTTGAAGAAGCTGAAAGAAATGGTTCTGGAGCTACTTCTCTAGACGGTAAAATGATTGATGTACCTGTAGTCAAAAGAGCACGAAACCTTCTCGAGTTAGCAAACAGAATGTCTCAATCTTAAATAAATATGCAATGAGATATATTTATGCCTTTTAATGATGATTATATTGAACTAAACAATATTATTGCTGCTGCCCATTTAGGAATAACTTTCGAAGAGCAGTCAAAGTTACAAGATATTTTGTTAAATATAAAACTTTATAAAGATCTGAAATTACCTAGTGCTTCAGATAAAGTCGAAGATACTATCAATTATTCAGATGTTATTAATTTTATATATAAAGAATTAACAATAACTAAATTCAATCTGATTGAATCACTAGCAGAACATCTAGTTAGTAAGTTATTAAATATCTTTAGTCCTAATGCCATTGAAATAGATATATCTAAAATAAATCCACCCATTAATCATTATCCTGAATCAACAATATCTATACATATATATCGTGATGACAAAAAAGGTTAAGCATGAATAAACGTATATTATTTTTATTTTTTGGGATTTCAATAATTACATTAATATTAAGTATTTCATACTTTTTATTATACGATAATTCAGAATCTACAAAAAAAGTAGAATTGAACCTTATAGCAACACTTGGATCTAGTGATATAGCTGTCGGATCCAACAGATTAATAATTGGGATTCAAAATCCTCAAAGAAATACAATTACTGCAAACAAAATTTCAATAGATTTTTTTCAAGAAGAAAACAACACCTCGGTATTTAAGTTTTCAAACGAAGGATATTTTATTAATTGGCCTAATTCGAAATCTGGGATTTTTACTACAACTGTAGATTTTGACACACCAGGAGATTAGCTCGCCGAAATCACACCTCAGGATGGAGAATATAAGAATCAAAAAGCACGGATAGTTATTGGTGTCAAATCGATTAGTTCAACACCAAAAGTAGGTGATAAGATACCAAAAACAAACAACTTAGTCGCTATAAATACTGAAGAACTTAAGAATATAACTTCTGACATCAACCCACTTTTTGAATTATATAACAAGGGAGTTGACGAAATACTACTGTCAAAAGAAAAACCATTATTGTTGTTATTTGCGACTCCAGGTCAATGTAAAAGTTTCACTTGTGGACCTCAAATAAATATTATCAAAACTCTTCATGAAAATTACCGTAAGGATATGTATTTCGTACATATAGAAGTATATGATATGCAGAGTAGAAATAGCGAAGGGGAATTTACTGAAATTTCATCCGTAATTAAACCTTGGAATTTACCTAGTGAACCTTGGGTTTTCTTGATCAATAAAGAAGGTATAATTACAGATAAATTTGAAAGTTTTGTACCTCAAATTGAATTAGAGCTTTCTATTAAACAATTATTTAATGGCAATACATAGAAATAATTAACAATATGGAATCGAATCTAAATTTAAATATCGACTACAATATTTCAGAATCTGAAAAAGCGAATATGCCTTATCGACTTCGTAATATAACTGAGATGATTATTGAAAATCGACTTATTCCTCATGATGATTTATATGAGATACTTTTGGATAAGAATATTTCCCTGAACGATTTATGTCTTTCAGCATCTTTAATAAGAAATGAAGGTAAAAAAAATATTGTGACTTTTTCTCCAAAAATATTTGTTCCATTAACACAAGTATGTTCTGATGTTTGTTCCTACTGTACATTTCGAGAAGACCCAAAATCATATGATACGATTTTTTTGAAAGAGGATTATATTTTAGATCTAGCACAAAAAGCAGATCTAATGGGTTGCAAAGAAGTGCTCTTTACTCTTGGAGAACGTCCAGAAAGAAAATTTCCCATTGTAAAAAAATGGCTTAAAGATCATGGTTACATATCTACAATAGAATATCTTTCCAGTATCTCAGAATTAGTTGCTAGTCGAACAAATTTATTCCCACACGGAAATCCAGGAACTATGACACGAAATGATATGAAAAGATTAAAAGAAAGTAATGTTTCTCTGGGCTTAATGTTAGAAAACATCAGCGATAGGTTATCAGAACCAGGTGGACCTCATGAATTTGCCGCGAGCAAACGCCCAAAAGCACGGTTAAAAACAATCGAAAATGCTGGAAAATTACAAATACCATTTACAACAGGTATTTTAGTAGGAATTGGAGAAACAAAAATAGAAAGATTAGATTCTATTTTTGCAATCAAAAAAATAAATGAAAACTATGGCCACATACAGGAGTTAATAATTCAAAACTTCAGAGCCAAAACTGATATTCCTATGAAAAGCCATCCTGAACCTCATATCCAAGATTTTATTTGGACAATTGCAGCTACCCGTATTATTATGGGGAGAAATGCCAACATTCAAGTACCGCCTAATCTTAATGAGGGATATTATGAGAATTTCCTCAGTGCAGGAATAAATGACTGGGGTGGAATATCTCCACTAACTATTGATTATGTAAATCCTGAAGCCCCCTGGCCTACTATTGAACAATTAAATCAAAAAACTACTGAAAAAGGATTTGAATTGAAACCAAGGTTGCCTATCTACCCAGAATTTATTAAATCAAAAAATGCTCAATTTAAAAACTCATCCCTTTTATCAAAAAAAATCGATTCATCGGTTGATTCAAAAGGTTTTGTAAATGGAGGAATATTTAACTATGTCAAAGTTAAAAGACCAACAATTGCCTAATTCAGAATTAAGCAGATCACTTTCCAACATTACTTCTAAAATCGCTAAAATATTAAACAAAGCTCTTGAGGGTAAGGATATTTCTGCTCCAGAAATTGCTTTACTACTGAATACAAATGGTTCTGATTTAAACTCTGTAGTATTAACAGCAGATTTACTAAGAACCACAACTGTTGGCGATAAAGTAACATATGTGGTAAACCGAAATATAAATTTTACAAATGTTTGTATCAAAGGATGTGGGTTTTGTGCATTTAGTCGAGATTATAAAACAGAAGAATCCTATATTCTACCTACTGAAGAGATAATTAGAAGAGGAAAACAAGCATACCTCTTAGGGGCTACAGAACTATGTATTCAAGCAGGATTACCACCCAAAATGAATGGAAATTATTACATAGAATTATGTAAAGAAATCAAGAAAGAAATTCCAAATATACATACACATGGATTTTCGCCAGAGGAAGTTTTATATGGATCAATTAGATCCAAGACAACTATTCAAGATTATCTTATTGAACTGAAAAATGCCAAAGTTACAAGCCTACCAGGAACTTCAGCAGAAATATTAGATCAAAAAGTCAGAGATATTATTTCACCAGGCAGAATCACGGTAAAACAATGGACTGATGTTATTACAACTGCCCATAAGATTGGAATACCAACAACTTCGACAATGATGTATGGACATATAGAAACAAATGATCACATTGCCAATCATCTTGTACTTCTCAGAAATATTCAGAAATCAACTGGAGGTTTTACTGAATTTGTACCTTTGAGTTTTATTTTTGATGAAGCACCAATGTTTAAGAAAAATTCTATACCAAACCTAAGAAAAGGGCCATCAGGTGTTGAGGTTCTAAAAATTCATGCTATATCAAGAATAGCATTAAATAATTGGATACCAAATATTCAAGTATCATGGCCCAAAGAAGGACCCAATATAGCCCAGATTCTCCTCAATGCTGGCGTTAATGATATGGGAGGCACTTTGATGAATGAAAGTATTTCAACAGCAGCCGGCGCTCAACATGGGCAATTATTAAGACCTAGAGAAATACGACAGCTTATATGGGAATCGGGGCGAACTCCTGCAGAGAGATATACTGACTATAGTATACATAAGATTTTTTCTGAAAAAGAAGATTTTAACGATCCTCTTGATTCAATAGAAGAAAACAGTGAAAAGATTTTTGGTTCTTATAAACAACTAATCAAAATGCCTGAATATAAATATATTCATCCCAATCAATCTGACAAAAGACTACAAAGTCCACGCTAATGAATAGTGATATAGCTGAAATAAGCATATTAACCTTGGCTGGTGGTGTGGGTGGTGCCAAATTAGCAAAAGGTTTTTATCTATCTCTTGATCCTCGTCAATTAAAGATTGTAGTTAATACAGCAGATGATACAGAATTATACGGTTTATATATTTGCCCTGATCTTGACACCATGATGTATTCATTGAGTAATTTATCTAATGTAACTCAGGGATGGGGAATAAAGAATGACTCGTATGTGGCTTTAAATATGTTGGACTTTTATGGGTATGACACGTGGTTTAATATTGGAGACAAGGATTTTGCAACTCATATTTTAAGAACAGAATTGATACGATCCGGAAAAACTTTATCTGAATCTATACAATCAATTAAAACAAAACTAGGTATTAAATCAGAAATATATCCAATGTCTGATCAAAAGGTTAGAACAATTTGTACAACAGAAATTGGTAAATTGAAATTTCAAGAATACTTCGTTGAACACAAATGTAAACCAAAATTATTAAAAATTGATTTTGAAGGAATAGATTTAGCACAAATATCTACTGGATTTGAACAAGCGTTAGAAACCTGTGATGCATTAGTCATATCCCCATCAAATCCTTATGTTAGTATTGACCCTATACTATCTATAAACACTGTACGAGAAAAAATTCAAAATTTTAATGGTATTAAAATAGCAGTAAGTCCAATCGTTAATGGGAACGCAATTAAAGGTCCAGCAGCAAAAATGTTAAATGAATTTGGTGAAGATGTAAGTTGTGTTGGTATAGCAAAATTATTACATGGGATTTGTGATGTATTAATAATAGATAGTCAAGATTTACACGAAATTAAAAATATTGAGAAATTAGGAATAAATGCCGTTGCTACTAATACTATAATGAATTCAGATGAAGATAAAATACAACTCGCAGAATTTATTTTACAAATTATCAATAATCAAACATGCAATGCCAAAGCATAAATCTATACCTACTTTTGAAATAATCATACCAATTGGGAATATATCTGTTGGAAATACAAAAACACGTCTTTCATCAAATTTAAATGAACTACAACGAAAAAACTTAACTATTTGGTTGCTAAATCATGTAGTGACTAATTCATACAACGCATTTAATCAATTAAAAATTAAACCAAGTATTGTTATACTAGGTAACTCGTATCCACCATCACAATTAGATTATATTTCTCATATTTATTCAATAAAAAATCAAATACCTATCAAAGAATTAGGTCAGAATTTAAACGAGAGTCTACAACAATATATACACGTATCACAAACTACAAATAAGTTGATACTACCAGCAGATCTTGGCATGTTAGAAACGACTGATATATTACAATTTGTTCAAAAATCTAATGATTTTAAAACACCTGTAATAGCAAAAGCTACTAAGGACAATGGCACTAATGGAATACTATTACCGATGAAAAACAATTTCCAATTCAGCTTTGGGGAAAATAGCTTCGATTCTCATATAAAAATACTTAACAAGTATGAAGAAATAAATAGCCCTGGTGTAAATTACGATATTGATGATCACTCAGATTTAATCGAATTAATGAAAATTAACGATAATATTAGAAATGTTTTAGATACTAAAGGAAAAATTGTCATACCAATTAATAAGTTTCGAAACGTTGGAACTGAAATAAAAGTAAAGTCCAAATGTGACACATTTAGACTACTAAAGAACATCGAATTAAAAGAATCACAGAATATTATTTATTATAATACGTCTATAGATATATCTATTCATTAGATGGTAACCGAAATACATCAGTGTAGATTTTTCTATTTTCACCAAATTTGCCAGAACCTTCTTCTATTAACAATTCTTCAGCCCATATATATTCAACATCATTCCAATCAATGGGAAATGCAGGATCACTAAAAAAATCTACGCATGCGTCCGTATGATCTTTAGCAAATTTATACCCAAGCATTTGAAAATTATCATATTGATTACCAATGTAGGAAATAAAATCGCCTTTCATTTCTGCCAATATGATGTATAGTTTCATCACTAATCTCAATATAATTTTTAACTACTAAGAGATGTTTCCAATAATCGCAAGAATGGGTCAGGATATACTCCCAAAATTAACACACCTAATAATGCACATATTAATACAATATTCAATGAATAAGATCTAGAAGTCTGATATTTGATTATTTCAATATCAGAATCAAAAAGTGTTTTAATAACTTTTAGATAGTAATAAGCTGAAAAAACACTATTAATTACGCCAAATAAAACTAACCAAATTAATTCAGATTTTATTGCGGCATTGAATAAATATAGTTTTCCTAAAAATCCAGAAGTTGGAGGTAATCCAATAAGAGAAAGAAAAGATATCATTAAAACAATTGAGGCAAATTTATTATTAAAAAAAGCACCAGAGTAACTTTGAATTGAATAACTATTGGTGGATAATGAAATATTCATCAGTGAATAAAAAGCAGCAATATTTGTAAAAGCATAAGTTAATAAATAAAATATAACCGCAACCTGTCCAGTACTCGTACCAATCTGAGAAAAACATGCAATGCCAATTAATATATACCCTGCATGTGCTATACCACTATAACCCAATAATCTCTTTGCATTATCTTGAAGTAAAGCTCCTGCATTACCTACTATCATGGTAAGGGCAGCAATAATTGAGATAGTAAAAGTCCAGTCTGCGAATTCATAAGCAATCAAAAAGACTTTTATTAGCAAAGCAAATCCTACCGATTTACTAGCAATAGACAAAAAGGCAACAACTGGAGTCGGAGCACCTTCATAAACATCTGGAATCCACATATAAAAAGGAACGATTCCCACCTTAAATCCAACTCCACCAAGAATAAATAAAATAGCTATTAATACTATTGAAATATTTGAATCTAAGTTTGTATTTGATAAAATATGAGCAATAACCTCAAAATTAGTCGAGCCACTAAATCCATATAACAGAACTATTCCGTACAATAAAAATGCCGAGCTTATTGCACTAAATATTAAAAATTTCAAACTTGCTTCGATAGAATATTCTTCTTTAGTCATTGCAATTACTGCAACCAGAGGAAGAGCAATTAATTCAAGGCTGATATATGCTGTAATAAAGTCATTACTTGCAGGTAAAAGCATCATACCTACCGATGAATACATCATTAAACTAAGATATTCTACTCTAAGTTTTCCAAAGTACTTAGAGTAATCATAAGATCCTGTAATAACCAATAATAAGGTGACTAAGACAAGTATCTTAAAAAACACACTTAATTGGTTTGCATGAATTGTGTTATAAAAAACATACGATGTGGATACAAACCATAAACCTACAGCATAAATTAAACCAGATAGAATACCTAATAACGATACGATTTTAACAATGATATATCTTCCAGAAAAAATTCCCATCAAAAGGGTTAAAGTTGCAGTTACCGCAACAATTATCTCGCTCCCTATATATATTAAATCCGCTACATCCATTTAATTTAAACTCCTATTGTATTATTGACAAAAGCAGTAACACTCTGTTCAAAAAATTCAAAGATAATACTGGGATATACACCTAGCACTATAATTGACGCCACAAGTAATAATGCAGGAATATATTCATATGTGGAAAGTTTTTGTAAATTCTTTTCATCACCAATATGATCTCCAAAAATCACTCTTTGCACTAGCCATAACATATATCCAGCAGTAAGAACTATCGAAAAAACACTAATAACTGTAAACCAATTCCAAACAGCAAAGGCAGCCATAAAAACAGTTATTTCAGCAACAAATCCACTTAATCCCGGCAATCCAAGAGAAGCCATAGAAGCTATAACAAAAAACAAGCTTATTGTTGGGGCCTTGTAGACAAGGCCTTGTAATTGAGTTATTTCTCTAGTGTGTAGACGATCATATATCAAGCCAATAGAAAGAAATAATAAACCAGTAATTGTCCCATGAGTAAACATTTGTAATGCTGCACCTTCTAATCCAAATGATGCAACATCTGGATTATTAGACTTATATGCACTAATTCCCAATAAAACTATACCCATGTGGCTTACGCTACTGAAAGCAATAAGTTTTTTTATATCCGTTTGTCTAAAAGTGATAATTGCGCCATAAATCAAACTAAATGCTCCCAAAAATACCAACAACAAAGATAAATCTTTTGCTTCTTGTTGAAATATTTGAACACAAATTCTGATAATGCCATACCCACCCATTTTAATTAAAACTCCAGCCAATATTACACTTCCTGCTGTTGGGGCATCTGTATGTGCGTCGGGAAGCCAAGAATGTAGTGGCCATGATGGTAATTTGATTGCGAAAGCAACAAAAAACATAATAAAAACATAAACAGGTGATATTAAGAAATTATCTGACGTCAATGTTATATTTGAAAGTTCTTCTATATTAAAACTACCTATTGATAAACCTGTTATCAATAAACCAACCAACATAAACGCAGATCCAAATAATGTGTATATCACAAATTTCATTGCTGAGTATTCTTTACGCCCTGAACCCCAAACTGAAATAATAAAATACATGGGGATAAGTTCGATTTCCCAAAAAATAAAGAATAATACTAAATCTAACGAAATAAAAACACCCAAAACTGAAGTTTCTAAAATCAAAAACCAGAAAAAATATTCTGCCACACGTGTATTAATTGACATTGAAATCGAAACCGCACAAACAAATAACAAAGTTGTCAAAAAAACTAATGGTAAACTTAATCCATCTACACCGAGATGATAAGAAATACCAAGTGAAGGAATCCACTCATAGTTTTCTACGAATTGATAACCATTCTTAGATAAGTCAAAATTAATCAACATAAAAACAGACAGAAGTAATTCAAAACAGGTAATTGCCAAAGCCCAATATTTAATATACTTTTGATTGTTCCTAAGAAAAGGGATAATCAAAGCTCCAAATACTGGTATGAAGATCAATACGGTTAACATCAATTCATATACCTTTTATTTTTATGAAATAACATATAGTAACAACACTCCTAATGTAACAACTAAAGCATAGAATATAGTCAAAACTAATCCATAGAATTGGACAGATCCATTTTGGAATAGAGATACTGGACGACCAAGGTTTTTAGCAAAATATCCAACAAAATCAGATGGGTGGTTAATAATTACATCATCGAATATTTGTGTTATCCGGGTTATAAACCGATAAAATATTTGTTTAACAATTACAATTTCATAGAGATAATCAAAATACCATTTTTTATGTAGTACTTGACTCATATTTATACTTGCAAACAGCCTATCAGTAATATTTCTATTTTTATAAAATATCCAAGCCGCGGTTATACCTAAACCAGCTAACAATGTTGAAACTAATGCTATCGCCAAATTAATATCTATTACTTTGTGATGTTGGTAATGTAAAAACCAATGTTTTTCAAGAAAAGGTAAATCTATAGGAGGATTTATAAGAAACCCTATTATTACTGCTAAAACCGATAAAATAGCAACAGGGAAAAGCATAGATTTAGGGGACTCTTCGATTGTGGCATTTACTTTAGGTTGTATTCGATGATTAAATGTTAAAAATACCATTCTAAATGTATAAAATGCCGTCATTACTATACCTATCAAACTCCCTAATAAAACAATTGTGGAAGCTAGGTTGGTGCCTTGGTAGGCAGTATTAATTATTTCATCTTTACTCCAAAAGCCAGCAAGAGGAAAAATACCTACTAAACTTAAAGAACCTAATAGAAATGTATAATAAGTTACAGGCATTTTGTCTTTGAGATTCCCCATTTTTTCCATTTCAAAACTATGTACTGCATGACTAACATTTCCAGCACCTAAAAATAATAATGCCTTAAAAAATGCATGTGTAACTAAATGGAACATAGCAATTGCCGGAGCACCTATCCCGATTGCCATAAACATATATCCAAGCTGGCTTATCGTCGAATAGGCTAATACTTTCTTTATATCATTCATTACCAAAGCTATAGATGCACCTAGTAATGAGGTAGTACATCCAATTACAGCTATAATTAATAATGATGTAGAACTTGCACTAATAAAATCAAAGAATCTTACCAATAAGAATACACCTGCAGCAACCATTGTAGCAGCATGAATTAAGGCACTAACCGGAGTTGGACCTTCCATCGCATCAGGTAACCAAGTATGTAGGGGGAATTGAGCTGATTTACCCACGGCTCCAGCAATTAAACCAATCGAAACTAAAAATATTATGGTCGTGCTAAGATCACCAGTCATTAATAAAATATCTTGTATTATTAACGGGTTTAATCCTTTGTCTAAGAAAGATAAACCATTTGAGAAGATCAGTAGTATTGCGAATAAAAATCCCACATCTCCTATCCTGGTAATTAAAAAAGCTTTTTTAGCAGCATTTCTAGCTGAATTTCTATCAAACCAAAACCCTATTAAAAGGTAAGAACAAACTCCTACCAATTCCCAGAAAAAATACATTTGCAATATATTAATTGATAATACTACTCCTAGCATCGATGAGGTAAATAGAGATAAGTAAGTAAAATATCGGACGAGCCCTTTATCTCCTTTCATATATCCAAGAGAATATATTTGTACTAGCAGACTAACACTAGTTACAACTAACAACATCGAAGCAGAAACAAAATCCACATAATACCCAAATAAAACAGGTAAATTCCCAATACTAAACCATTCAAACGAAGCGTTAATTTTGTAATGATCATCTCCATATGCTAGGGAAAAAATATATATGGAAAGAATAAAGGATATAAATATCCCCATAATAGATAAATAAGATCCTATTTTTACATTAGTATTATCACTTAAGGTAATAAATAAACTATTAATCAATGCAACAATTAAAGGAGTTACAAAAATTAAAGAAATAATAAGTTCTATTTCAAACATTAATCCATCTTTCAAATTATTATAATTTTCTAACTATTTCATCTGCTACATGTTCACGACCCCGTGGGACCATAATGGAAAACTCTGTAGAATCAGACCAATTTTCTAAACCTAGTTTGGGAAGCAACCTCACAGGTAAACCTTCACCTTCAAAAAGTTCTTTCCAACTTTCTGCAACAAATAAATTTTCTGCTTCCAAATATTTTATCCACATATTTTATCCACTCATTTTATTAATATCTGAAATATCGACAGTATTTTTAGTTCTATAAATAAGAATAATAATTGCCAGTGCCATAGAGACTTCAGCAGCTGAAATAGCAATAGAAAAAATTGATATCACATGCCCGGATAAAATCAAATCAACCTGTTCACTATTTAAATCAGAACCGGCAATTCTAAACATAGATGGTGCAATATAGCGAGATATACCAACGGCAGCAACGTTGATTGCGTTAAACATCAATTCTATACACATAAGAACAGCAATAAGATTTCTTTTAGTTAATACACCAAAAAGGCCTATAGCAAAGAGGCCCGCAGATAATGTTAATACTGACTCTAAACTCATTCGTTTTTATCCTTCACGATTGCTAATGAACCAATGATCACGGCTAGCAATAATACTGAACTAAACTCAAAAGCGATTACCCAATTCTTCAGTAGAAGAGTAGCTAAATGATCTGTCGTATTTGAGAATAGGTTTTTTGCTTGTTCAGCATATGATGAATTTACTAGATCAAGTAAAAACCATTCTTCATTAATTAAGAAATATGAAAGTAACACAAAAAAAAGTAAACAAATTTGCCCATTTATAAACATAAATATATTAGATGTATTTGCGGTTGCCATATCTTTTGTCATTAGGACACCAAATATAATTATAATTGCTATACCTCCGGCATAAATTAAAATCTGTATAACACCTAAAAATTCTGCATTTAATAAAAAGAAAATACCCCCAACACTTATAAAAGTTACAACGAGCATCAACGCACTCTTAAATAAATCTTGTATAAACACTACGAGCAAAGCAGAACTAAATGCTATTAATGAAAAAATTATGAAAAAGATATCTGTGAGATTCAATTTTCTCCTTTATTTTTAAAATTCTTATTTCTCCAGGATAATAAATCTCTTTTAGGACGTTTTGTTGGATGATAGGTCCATTCTTCTCGCCCAGCATCATCCCATTTCATTTCTGTTCCTGAAAGAGGTATATATTTTTGAGCTTCCAATTGTGGTCTAAACCATGTACTAGGAGACTTATTTTTGCCTTCTCTTTGATCTTTAATCTTATCCAATACTAAATCCTGTCTACTATATTGGGCTTCTTCAAAACCACTACCCATAAATAATGCATCATAAGGACAAACTTCAACACAAAACCCACAAAACATGCATCTAGCTATATCAATATCAAAGGCTTCCAATTTATAAGAATCACCTTCTGGAATATTGGCCTCACTTGGACTTGTTTCAATATGAATAATACCCAAAGGACAAAATTTAGCACAGCTTGCACAACCAGTACATCTCTCTTCATACCATGCAAATTCCTCTCCTCTAAATCTTGAATGTTGTGGAGCTCTTTGCTCTGGATAATTAATCGTAGCTGGTTTACGAACAAAATTTTTGAGAGTAACTAATAATCCTTTAACTATTCCGAGTCCGTACAATATATTTTCTCCTTGCTTAAACTGTAACTTTGAACTGGGTATTGAAACCTGAATCAATCTCCAGAATTTTACTAAATATAACAATCCCGATTATGGATACAATAATATTGATACCTGATATTATCCATAAATCACCTTGTGTAAAAGTTCCATTCACACCGAAAATTAAAACTTCGATGGCAGTTACAAATATATTAATTAAGCTCAATGGTAATAAAAATTTCCAAGCGAATGACATAACTTGATCCATTCTAAGTCGAGGTAGTGTGGCTCTTATCCAAATAAAGCAAAAAGCCATGAAAAACATTTTTAATAAAAACCATATAGGAGAAGGAATAAACGAAAAAGGTCCCTCCCATCCACTTAAAAACAAAGTTGTAATTACAGCAGAATTGATTAATACAGATGCATATTCTGCTAATTGAAACATAGCAAATTTCATACCACCATATTCGATGTGATAACCTGCAATAAGTTCTGATTCAGCCTCTACAGTATCAAAAGGAGTTCTATTCATTTCTGCAGATCCGCCAATAATAAATATTAAAAATGCTAATGGTTGAACGAGAATAAATGGAATAGCTTGTGCTTCAACAACATCAACCAAGGATAGTGATCCCGTCAATAGTATAATTCCCACTGTAGATAAAACAACTGGAACTTCATAACTTATTAGTTGTGCTACAGCTCTCATTGCGCCGAGCATTGCAAATCTATTTCCTGTGGAAAATCCTGCCATAAAAATTGCAATAGTTGTAAGAGCAGTAATTGATATTGCAAACAATAAAGCTATATTTAAATCTGTCATAAATGTTCCTTCACCGACTGGCAATACCGCGACAACCAATATTACAGGTATTAACATAATTATAGGAGCTAGATTATAGACTGGTTTATCAGCTTGATCAGGTATCATAGATTCCTTAGTTAATAATTTAATACCATCAGCAACGGGTTGTAATATTCCAAACGGCCCTGCTCTGTTAGGTCCCACTCTTGACTGGAATCTACCAATTAATCTTCTTTCTGCATAAGTATAGAGAGCGCCAAAGGCCATAAAAATATTTATTAATACTAAAACCATTGAAAACCCAGCAATATAGTATGGCATCCAATTTAGAGATTCAGGTAATAAGCCCGTAGCATTACTACAGCCTGAGATTGCCGTATCACCCGTATATAAAAAGCAATATATGTTATGGAACCAAAGATTTTCACTCAACATTAACGATCTACCTCTCCCATATTAAAATCAAGTGATCCAAGAGTAACGATCATATCTGCAACTTTCCATCCAACAATCATTTCATTTAATAATGTAAGGTTAATTAATGAAGGTGGTCTGACTTTACATCTATAAGGAGATATTGAGCCATCACTAATCAAATAGAAACCTAATTCCCCTTTAGGACTTTCAACTCTTCCATATGCTTCTCCAGAATCTGGTCGTATGAGAAATGGTAAATCTAATCTTACTTTTCCTGGTTCTATTTGTTCTACACATTGTTTGATTATTGAAAGACTTTGCCTCATTTCTTTAATACGAACCAAATATCTATCATAATTATCCCCATTTTCCCCAGTTGGCACTTCAAAATTTACTCTGTTATATACTTCATATGGATCAACTGTACGCAAATCCCAATCAAAACCGGTGGCTCTCAATATTGGCCCTGTTATCGAAGCATTCAGGGCTTGATCTGTAGTGATTGAACTGACACCTACAGTCCTGCTTAATAATATTTCATTTCCAGTGAGTAATGATTCGTATTCATCTAAATGAAACTCCATATCTGTAAGAAAGCTGTCTAATGCGGGCCAAAATTCAGCTGGAGTATCTTGAAAAACCCCACCTACTCTCATATAAGTAAGTGTAATTCTTGCACCACACAACATCTCAAAAAGCTCTAGTATTCTTTCTCTTTCTCTAAAACAGTACATCAAGGGTGTTATAAAAGCACCGAGGTCATTGATCAAAAATCCTGTTCCAATAAGATGACTGGCTATTCTTGATAATTCAGCAGAAATGACTCGTAGATATTGAGCACGTACTGGTGGAGTAACCTCCATTAATTTTTCACAAGACAAAACATAGGCTTGATTATTTGTCATTGCAGATGTGTAGTCCATACGGTCAGTCAAAGTTATCACTTGTGTAAAAGTCCGCTCTTCAGCTAATTTTTCTGATCCACGATGTAAATAACCAAAAACAGGTTCTAAACCGACAACTGTTTCACCATCCAAAGTAATTCGTAAACGAAACACACCATGTGTGCTTGGATGTTGAGGGCCAAAATTTACTGTCATTAATTCACTATTCATAAATCCTAACCTCTGTTACCTTGGTGACTCTAAGTAATCTCTTCTTAAAGGATGTCCTTCAAATCCGTCCCATAAAAATATACGTTTCATATTAGGATGCCCTTCAAAATAAATTCCTAATAAGTCCCATATTTCTCGTTCTTGGAAGTCTGCACCTTGCCAAAATTCATAAACAGAGGGACAAACTAAATCACTACGACCAAATAGATTTACCTTAAGCACACAACTATGTTTGTGTATAGTTGAAGTTAAATGGTAAACAACCTGAAAATATTCAACATAATCAACACCAGAGATACAAGTCAATAAATCAAAAGAAGCTTGTTTTGTATTTTTTAATATGCTGCACACGTTCGTTAATTGATCGGCAGAAACATACAATTCGTTTTTAGATTCATCAATCGACTGTGAATCAAAATCTTTACCCAGTAATTTAATTATTTCATTTGAATTTAGTTGTCTAATCATTAACTTCCTGCCGGGTTTTGAGTAAGGCGATATCTCTTTATCTTTTCCTGTAATTGCATAATCCCAAATAATAGTGCGTCCGGTCTTGGGGGACATCCAGGTACGTAAACATCAACTGGAATAATATGATTTACCCCTGGAACAACACTATATGATTGATAGTACGGACCTCCACTTGTTGCACAAGCACCCATAGAAATTACCCATTTAGGTTCTAACATCTGATCATATAATTTTTTAATTGCTGCACCCATTTTCCATGTAACAGTCCCTGATACAATCATAAGATCTGCCTGCCTAGGGGAACCACGAAATACTTCAGCACCAAATCGTGATAAATCAAATCGAGACATAGCACTTGCCATCATTTCAAAAGCACAACAAGCTAAACCAAAAGATAAAGGCCATACTGCAGATTTTCTTCCCCAATTCAGTAGAGCGTCAATAGATGTCACTGCTATATTATTTGCAACATCACTTGGAACTTCAATTAAAGGTTCTTTTATTGGAGTAAGCGATGTATCTTTAAGTTCTTGGACCTCTTTACCTTCAGCTATGTCTAATGACAGTGAATCAAAATAATTTGAGTTTGAATTCATATTATTTCCCCCATTCTAAAGCTTTAACTTTCCAAGCGTAAATTAAGCCAACTAATAAAATCATGACAAATATAAACATTTCAACTAATGCAAACATTCCTAATTTGCCAAATTGAATTGCCCAAGGGAATAAAAATATTGTCTCAATATCAAATATTACGAAAAGGAGTGCATACATATAATATTTAAAGTCAAATTGAACCCATTTATTAGGCCCTATCGGCTCAACTCCGCACTCATATATAGTAGATTTTGTTTGATTGGGTTTATGAGGTCTGATCGAAACCTTAGATGCCAAATAAGAGACAACCAACATACCAATAGGGACTGCTGTGGCAACAATTACAAACATTGCTAGAAGACCATACTGGTGAAAATAATTCTCCATAATAACTCCCATGGATCAACCAGATTATTGGTATTTTTATGATTCAATATATATGATCCATAGCATATCACCACAGTAATATTGTATCAAGTGAAAAATTACACAATCTACACCCGATAACGTAAAGAGACATAGAACTTTTCAATACTACTAAATAATAGTAGTCTAATATGATTGAGTTAAACTAATGCAAAGGATATTTTTTGATAATAGATCTCCACAATCATACATTTCCGAAATCAGATGATAGTCTACTTTCTCCAGACGATTTAATAATTAATGCAAAAAAACGAGGACTGGATGGCATATGCATAACTGATCATGATCAATTCTGGAATCCAACAGAAATAAATGAACTACAATTGAAATATAGTTTTCCAGTTTTTCCTGGTTCAGAGATTACTACCGAAGAAGGACATGTAATTGTATTTGGTTTAAATGAATATATTTTTGGTATGCATAATATAAAATTCTTATCAGAAATAGTGAAAAATAATTCTGGATTCATGATTGCTGCTCATCCTTACAGGAGAAGATTTGATAGTGTTTCACAAATGGATCCCTCTAAACTTGAAATAACCGCAATTAATTCCAAAAGTGACCTAATTTTCAAAACTGTGGATGCAATAGAATCAATCAATGGAAGAGGAGAAGATATTCAAAATATTTTCTCGGAGAAGATTTGCAATTTACTAGAACTCCCTTCTACTGGAGGAAGTGATTCTCACAAACTCGAAGATATTGCTAAAGTTGCTACAAAATTCTCAACTAAAATAACTTCATTAGAAGAACTAATCGCACAACTAAAAAATGGCATATATGAACCTATATTACTGAAATAATTCTAGTATAATTAGTACTATGAATGATGATAATTTAGTAGAAATACAAAACCTAGAAGTAGTCTTTGAATCAAAAGATTCTACAATTACCGCGGTAGATAATATCAATCTTAATATTCCGAAAAATTCAATAGTGGGGATAGTGGGAGAAAGCGGCTCAGGTAAGTCTACTACTGCTTTATCAATATTAAATCTTATACCAGATCCAGGAGTAGTTAAAAACGGTTCAGTTTATTTTAATTCGCAAAATATATTAACTATGGAAGAAATAGATTTACGTAAAATACGTGGTAAGGAAATTAGTATGATTTTCCAAGACCCTCGAGCTTCTTTAAATCCGAGTATTACAATAGGTACTCAAATATCTGAAATACTTGAAACTCATTCAGGTTTATCAAGAAAAGAAGCAGAAAATGAAGTAATTCCACTTCTTACATCAATAGGTTTACCTGATCCTAAACGTATACTCAAATCATACTCGTTTCAACTAAGTGGAGGTATGTGTCAAAGAATAATGCTTGCTATGGCGGTTTCCTTAAAGCCTCAATTATTGATTGCAGATGAACCGACTTCTAATCTAGACACAACACTGCAAGCAGCTATATTACAAAAAATCCGTGAACTAAAGAATTTATATGGCATAACAATTATTCTTATAACCCATGATATGGGAGTAATTGCCCAAATGGCAGATTATGTTGCTGTAATGTACAAAGGGATAATTGTAGAAATGAGTAATACAATTGATTTATTCAAAAACCCACGCCATCCATATACCAAAGGATTATTAGATGCTATTCCAAGAATCGATGATTATGAAAAGAAACTATACTCTTTTGCCCCAATTGATGATCATGATGATAATATTAAATCCGATACATGCCCTTTTATACCACGCTGTAAATTTAAAACTGAACTATGCAAAAAAAGTTTAAAACCAGCATTGAAATTTATCGAAGAAAATCATTCAGTGGCTTGTTTTCATCCACTTGAAATCAATTGACAACCCTATTAGATATTAGATTATCAAATACAATATTCTCATTTATAGCTCCAGTCTTTATTGCTATGTCTAGTTCCGAAATCTTTTCATATAATTTTAAAAGAACATCCATATCGCGATTTCCAACTTGGCTAATAATATTATCAATCACATAATCAGAATAAATACCCAATTTATCTTTATAAATTGTTTTAGAAGAATTCATACTGGAAAGTTGTTTTGCAATAATTAGCAATCTCATCTGTCTTGAAAGCATCGATAATAAATACTGAGTAGAGTACCCACTTTCAAATATTGAAGGAATATTTCTAAATGAAACTGCAATATTCTCGTCAAGTAACAAATCAACTAATTTGAATATTTTCATTTCTTTTGGATTGTTAATTAATATTTCCAAATGTTCTTCTTCTACAGATTCATCCTGACAATAATTTATTATCTTTTCTATTTCGTTACTTAATGTCCACATATCATTTCCAACATAATCAGCAATTAATCGCGCGTTTCTATTACTTATTTTTTTTCCATTATCAAGTAATTTCTTACTGATCCAATTTTCTAATTCCAAATAAGCAATGGTCTTAAATTCTTTTGAATCGATAAATTCATGAATTTCTTTTTGCACTATTTTGTTTTCCGGGTAAAGGTCTTCAACCAATACAATTGTTTTTTGGTTAGGAAGATTAGTCAATAGAGCAACAATTTGATCCCAATCCTTATGATTAGCATTCTTAGTTTGTTTTGAAGTATTATTTGCAAGATTTTTAAATCTTTCAAATAGATTATAAATTATAACTAAATGGAATTCGGTAAAAAAAGGAACAGTCATCAATGTAGTTTGTAATTCTTCAATTGAAGCTGATTTACCATTACAATAGGAAACCTCGGAGAAACTTTCCTGATCCGGAGATGTATATTTGCTAATCAAGGAATTTAGATATTCTTTTTTAAGATAATCGTTTTCACCCCAAACAATTTCAATTCTTTTGCCTTTTTCGTGCATAACAAAACCTGTAATTCTGTAATTAACATCAAAGATTTATTATATAATACTTAGGTTATTATAATTCAATAGATAATTTTTTTATGCAAATTAAATAAATATGGAAGATACAATCAATAGTGAGAACTTAAAAAATCGAATTATTTGTAAAGCTTGCAACACTGGAAATGACGCAAGTGCTACAAGGTGTAGAAAGTGTTGGGGCCGTCTCACACAAAAAGGTTTTAACACAAAAGTAGAACCTGAATTA
>Ga0111541_10000007_pt1 | contig 66530 bp, 74 predicted proteins | sample Knorr_S7_td_DCM__FD_83039 | JGI IMG/M metagenome (GOLD analysis project Ga0111541, IMG submission 83039) | Marine microbial communities from Southern Atlantic Ocean transect - Knorr_S7_td_DCM_ad_131m_LV_B (version 2) (version 2) | ecosystem: Environmental > Aquatic > Marine > Oceanic | place...
AAAGAATGAATAACCCTTAAATGAAAAATCTTCATCTTCAATCTTCTTGCCATCTAAATACCAAACATTGTCATCCTCTAATCCATTTATGTAAGAAGAACCTTGACTGGTGGGCTGAGGTCCATGAGAGGTCGTGTACACAGCTCCATTGAAATCCACGCCGCCGTACCAAGCTTTATAGATACTTCCGTATTGGGTGTCATATGCTACCCATAGCCTTTCATTTAACGCAATTGTTATCATTCTTGGTTTTTCATTCAGGACAGACCTGAAAACCCATGGGTCCCTAGGTCTTTCTGTTGGTTTTGCAGCTTTTGCAAGTGATGCAAGCTGATTGCCATTTGTTGTTTTTTGGTTTTTTGAGCCTTGATAGATTAGAAAAAAAGCAATGATAGCCGTTATTCCAATCAGTATTTTTTTATTCATAACTGTTCCACCTTTTCTTTCTTTGGAAGAAATCATAACCATATATTGTTATGATTCTGGTTATGGAATATCGTAATTTGGGTCAATCAGGTTTAAAAGTTTCTGCTGTGTCTTTGGGTGGTTGGTTAACTCAAGGTGGTTCTGTTGATGACAAAACAGCAATTGAATGTGTTCATTTTGCGTTTGAGAATGGTGTCAATTTTTTTGATACTGCTGACGTGTACTCTCAAGGCAAATCAGAATTTGTTTTAGGAAGAGCGATAGCTGAAATGAAAAGAAGTGACCTTGTAATATCAAGCAAGGTTTTTGGAACAATGTCTGAAAATGTAAATGACAGGGGTCTAAGCAGAAAGCACATTATTGAATCTTGTGAAAAATCACTTGAGCGATTAGGTACGGATTATTTGGATATTTATTTTTGTCATCGTTATGACGATGAGACACCGCTCGAAGAGACGGTTAGGGCAATGAGCGATCTTGTAAGCAGTGGGATGATCCATTATTGGGGCACTAGCGTTTGGACTTCTGCCCAAATGAAGGATGCATGCGCTCTTGCAGAAAAATTCCATGGATATGCTCCACAGGTTGAGCAACCTCATTACAACATGTTGGAAAGAGGTATAGAAAAGGATCAAATGTTGACCGCTTCCGATCTTGGTATGGGTCTGACTGTATGGAGTCCTTTGGCTGGTGGAATGCTTACTGGAAAATACAACTCAACATCAATTCCAAAAGGCACAAGAGCAGAATCTACTGAATTTTTGAACCCATACATGAATGAAGAAACTTTTGAAAAGATAAGAAAGCTTGAATCAGTTGCAAATAACCTTGATTGCAGCTTGTCACAATTGGCTTTGTCTTGGATATTGCGAAAGAAAGAAGTAAGCAGTGCCATTGTTGGAGCGACTAAACTTGAGCAGCTTAAGGAGAATATTTCTAATATTATTTTTGATTTGCCAAAAGATTCAATTGAAAAAATAGCTTCTATTCTTGGCAAATAGATTCTTTGCTCCCCGTACTTATTTAAAAAGATTAGAATTAACTCTTTAGAAAGTTGTTTAACTTTTTAGTGGTTTGTATTTTGAAAAATTGGAAAGAGACATTGATATTGCCGGAAACGGATTTCCCTATGCGTGCAGGTTTAGCTAAACAAGAACCAGGCTGGCTTAATTTTTGGAAGGATATAGATCTTTATTCAAGAAGGCAGGAGTTGAGAAAAGATTCACAATCTTTTGTACTTCATGATGGCCCCCCATATGCAAATGGAGATATTCATATGGGTACAGCAATGAACAAAATCCTTAAGGATATAGTAACAAGATATAAGTGGATACAGGGTTATTCAGTTCCATTTGTTCCTGGATGGGATTGTCATGGCCTTCCTGTAGAGCATAGGGTTATAAAGAACCTTGGCGGAAGAATTCCTGAAGAGATGACTATTTCTAAATTCAGGATGAAATGCTATTACCTTGCTATGAAGTATATGGAAAGGCAGAAGGGTCAATTTGAAAGGTTAGGTGTTTTGGGTGAATGGGATAATCCTTATTTGACAACTGATCCACAGTATGAAGCTGGTGTTTTAGAAACTTTTAGATTGATGTTGTCAAAAGGTTTGATTGAAAGGTCTTCAAAGCCAGTGCATTGGAGCTGGGCTGCTGAATCTGCTTTAGCTGAAGCAGAACTTGAATACGAGGACAAAGAAGATCATTCAATCGCGGTCTCTTTTAGGGTTTTAGATTCAAGTATTCCAGCTTCTTTAAAGAAAAAATTGTCTGGAAATTTGAATTTATTGATATGGACAACAACCCCTTGGACATTGCCTAGCAATGTTGCTGTGGCGATTAGCGAAAAGGAAGATTACGGAGTTTACTCTTGTGGTGAAAGTTTTGTTGTTTTAGCATCAAAACTTAAATCAAGCTGGAACGACAAGATCAAGTTAGGCAAAGCTATAACCACCCTTAAAGGAAAAGATTTACTTTCCTTAAGTTATGAATTGCCATTTGTTGACTCTGAAGGCAAGGTTGTTTCAATGGATTATGTCAGCATGGAAGATGGGACTGGTTTAGTGCACACTGCACCAGGCCATGGCCCTGATGATTTTTTAGCAGCCTTGAAGTGGAAACTTAAAATAGTTTGCCCTGTTGATTCAAAGGGAAATTATTTTAATGAGGAAGCTTTTAAAGAGGAGTTAGGTGTCAAAGCTTTAAGAAAAGAGCTTTTGGATTTGTGTGGAATGAATATTTTCGACGCGCAAGAGAGAATACTCGCCTATCTAAAAGAAAACAATACTTTGCTTTGGTCTGGAATGATTTCCCACAGTGTTGCTCATTGCTGGAGAACAAAGAAGCCTATTATTTTTAGAGCCACTCCTCAGTGGTTTGTAAAGATGGACAATAAGCTTTCGTCAGATAGTTTAAGAGATAAGGTTCTTGATTTGGTTTCAAAGGGTAAATGGGTTCCCGAATGGGGCCAAACAAGAATGAACAATATGATTGATGGTAGACCTGACTGGTGTATAAGCAGACAGAGGAAGTGGGGAATAGCTATTCCTGCATTTGAGGATCCTGAAACTGGTGATGTTTTATGCACTTCTGAAATAGTTAAGCATATTGTTGATTTGGTTTCAGAGAAAGGTAGCGGTATATGGTTTGAAGATGAGTATGATTGCCAGAAACTTGCTCCAGATAATTTAAGGCCAAAAAAATTCCAAGGGAAAAAATTAAAAAAACTTAACGATATATTTGATGTATGGTTTGAGTCTGGTTCAAGCCATAGATCTGTTGTTATGTCAAGAGGGTTAAATTATCCAGCAGATTTGTATTTGGAGGGTGATGACCAATACAGAGGATGGTTTCAGCTTTCAATAATACCTGCAGTCTCAGGAACGGAATCTTTACCATTTAAAGATTGCCTTACACATGCTTTTGTTGTTGATGAAAAAGGTTTAAAGATGAGTAAGAGCGTAGGCAATGTTGTTGATCCAATTAAAGTTTGTAATGATTTGGGTGCAGACATACTAAGACTTTGGTCAGTAAGTGCCGATTTTTCATCACCTGTCAAAGCCGGAAAGGATGTTTTAGTCAAGGTAAGTGGAAGATACAGGAAGATCAGAAACACCATTAGATTCCTTCTAGGGATTCTTAATGGCTTTGAGCTTTCAGAAGATGTTGTTTTAAATGATTATGACAAATGGGCTTTAGCAACTTTTTTTGAGAGAGAAGACAAATGGTCTAAATTGCTGGAAAATTATGATCTTCATGGCTTTTCAGAGGATTTTGGATTATTCATAGGTGAGCTTTCTTCTGGTTATTTAAACGCAATAAAAGATAGAGTTTATGCCGACAAGAAAGAAAGCAACTCTAGAAAATCTGCACTTACTGTTAGTTCAATTTTGCTAAAGAGGATATTGATTTGGATATCTCCAATTTTGCCATTTACAACAGAAGAATCATGGCATTCATGGAAAAACAAACCAACATCTGAGTCTTCTATTCATCTTGTAAATCTTGATTCAAGCGATAAACATTTTGCTAAATTTCAATCAAATACATATATAAATGAAGTTGTTTTTAAAGTAGCAAAAGAAGTGCAAAAAGCAATTGAAGTCGCTAAAGAAAAAGAAGTTATATCACAACCTTTGGAATCTTGGATAACATGCTACGTTAACGAAGAGGAAAGAAATGCTCTTGTTGAAAGTCAAGCTTACTTGAATGGAATATTCAATGTAAGTGGTGTAGATGTTAATTTATTGGATGATTACCGTGATGAAATTCATCCTTTCTCGAGCAAGCAAGAAAACATGGTTGTTTCTGTTTCAAAGTCTCATTTTGAAAAATGTCCTAGATGTTGGCTTTTTGTCAAGGAAAATGAGTCTAATGAAATTTGTAATCGGTGTATCAAGGCCATTTAGGCTATAAAAACCGATTTTGATTACCACTTGAATTAAAACTTGTAATATAATGGGAAATTGTGTACACATTTTTTGGAGGTAGATTATGCCGACTATTAGTCAGCTAGTTAGAAAAGATAGAAAAAGATTAAAGAGACGTTCCGGAGCTCCTTTATTAGGTGGAAATCCTTTTAAGAGGGGAGTTGTTTTGCGTGTCATGACAGTCACTCCAAAGAAGCCTAATTCTGCTTTGAGGAAAGTTTGCAGGGTTAGGCTTTCAAATGGTGCAGAATTAACAGCTTACATACCTGGTGAAGGACATAACTTACAAGAACACCATATAGTTCTTGTAAGAGGTGGAAGACCAAAAGATCTACCTGGTGTTAGGTATAAGGTTATCAGAGGAACAAGAGATACTGAAGGTGTCGCTAAAAGAAAAAGCAGTAGAAGTCTTTATGGAGCTAAGAAAGAATCATGAGGAAAAACCAAGCTGTTGTAAGAGAGGTTCCGCTGGATACTGTTTATCAAAATCGTGATGTGTCCAGAATAATCAGGAAAGTAATGAAAGGCGGAAAAATGTCTGTTGCTGAAAGGCTTGTTTATGCAGCATTGAATAAAGTTCAGAAAGTAACAGAGCAAGACCCTATGAATGTTTTAATGAAAGCGGTTAAGAATATAACTCCTGAGGTTGAGGTTAAAAGCAAAAGGATTGGAGGTGCTAACCTTCAAGTTCCTGTTGAGGTGAGGCCAAGAAGGCAAAAGTCACTAGCTATAAGATGGTTAGTTACTTATGCTAGATCTAGGAGAGAAAGAGGCTTTGCTGAAAAGCTTGCACAAGAGATTATTGATGCTTATCATGAGCGTGGTGGAGCATACAAAAAGAAAACTGATGTTTTGAGGATGGCTGAAGCAAACAGAACGTTTGCCAGCTTCGGTTAATTATGGTAGCTAAAGGAGAAAATTCATTGAAATTGGTTTTAAGGTCTTACGACTACAGGCTTTTAGATCATTGGGCAGGTGAGCTTGCAAGAATGGCTAAAACTAAAAATATAACTGTTAGTGGCCCTGTTCCATTTCCTACTAGGAAGAAAATTTTTACAATTTTAAGAGGTGTCCATGTTGACAAGGATTCAAGAGAGCAGTTTGAATTAAGAATTCACAAGAGACTCGTTATATTCAGTGATTATGTACAAGATGATTTATCAGAAATAGTTAATATGCGTTTTCCTGAGGGAATACATGTGAGTGTGAAAAGATGAAAACTTCACGATTGTTTGTAGTTGGAAGAAAAATGGGTATGACTACCATAAATACAGATTCCGGCTCAAGATATGGGGTTACATTGCTAGAAATTTTACCTTCCAAGGTTATCTCAAAGAAAACAATTGATTCGGATGGCTATGAGGCGGTTCAGGTCGGTTATGAATCTTGTCCTTCAGCAAAGTTAAGCAAACCTGCTTTAGGGCATCAGAAAAAAGCTATAAATGATTCAGACATTGGTTATAAAAACTTAACTGAGGTGCAAGTTGAAGATTCATCATCTTTTACTTTAGGGCAAGATGTTTCTAGTTATTTGCATATAGGTGAAAAAGTTACAGTTGTTGGAAGGTCAAAAGGTAAAGGTTTTACTGGAGTCATGAAAAGGCATAACTTTAAAGGAGGAGCAAGTTCCCATGGTGCTAGAGGGGTTTCAAGAAGACCTCTATCAGCTGGTGCCATGGGTCCTGCTAGGATTTTCCCAGGACAAAAAATGCCTGGAAGGTATGGCAATTCCGTCAATGTTCAAAGAAATTCAGAGGTTGTTGATTGGGATATGGATAATGGCATAATTGCAATAGAGGGGTCTGTTCCTGGGGGAAGAGGGTCTTTGGTTAGGTTATATCCTCAACAAGAATTGCCATCTGATGTGGAAGACCCAACTTTAAAAACTGAAAAAGCTGAAGAGGAAACCAAGGCAGCTGAAGAGACAAAGGCGGTAGAGGTTAAAGAGGAAACCAAGGCAGCTGAAGAAACAAAGGCGGTAGAGGTTAAAGAGGAGACTAAGGAGAAGAAGGAAGATGCCAATTAAATCAGGACTATATGACAAAGCTGGTAAAGAGCTGAAGAAAATAACCCTTCCAAAAGGTATTTTTGATGTTGCTTGGAATCCTTCTCTTGTTAGCTTGGCTTATCGTGTTCAGGTTAACAACGGAAAAGACCTAGCTGGCTCTTCAAAAAACAGATCTGACGTAAGAGCTTCAACAAGAAAGCTTTATAGGCAGAAAGGCACAGGTAATGCGAGAGCTGGAGCTAGGACTGCAGGTCAGAGAGTAGGTGGAGGAGCTATACATGGTCCCCAACCTCGAAATCCGATATTAAAAATAAACAAAAAAGCGGGAAGAAAGGCTTTGATGTCAGCTTTAAGCAAAAAGCTTTCTGATGGCGAGGTTAAATTTATTGAAATTCCAAAATGGAAAAATGTATCTATTAAGAATGCACTTTCTCTTTTGGATAAAAATGGACTAAAAGGCAAAACTTTGGTTTTGCATAATGAAAAAAAAGATATTGCAAGTTCCTCTTTTAGGAATGTAAAAAATGTTAGATTTTACGGTGGGGAAAGAGTAAATATTGGAGATTTACTAAGGTATAAAAATGTGCTTATATCTTCTGAAGCATTAAAGATGATAGAGGAGATTTGGAAATGATAGCTTTATCGGATGTTTTGATCAAACCCATAATTTCAGAAAAATCAATGGATTTAGCGATGAATGAGAATGCTTACACTTTTGCAATATCACCTACAGCAACAAAAATAGATGTTAGAGATGCTGTTAAAAAAGAATTAAAAATAAAAAGAGTTCTTTCTGTCAGAATTTTGAAGAATCCTGGTAAAAAAAGAGCAAGAAGAACATCTAAAGGAGGGGTTACTTACGGTCAGACTTCTAGAAGAATTAAGGCTATTGTCAGAATTGCTTCTGATGAAGATTTGATGAGTCACTTTCAACCCGGATAATTATGGCTATAAAAAGATATAAACCAACAACACCTTCGCTTAGGTCTATCGTTCGAATAGATAAGAGTCATCTTGCAGATAAGCCAGGTGGCGGATCTCTTGTCAAAGGTAAAAAGAAAAATAGTGGCAGGAATAACCTTGGGAGAATCACAACAAGGCACAGAGGTGGTGGAAACAAAAATAAATATAGAATGATAGATTTCAGAAGAAAGAAAAAGGATGTTCCAGCAAAAGTTGTTCAAATTGAATATGATCCAAATAGAACTGCTTTTATAGCCTTGATTTGCTATATGGATGGTGAGAAAAGTTATATTTTGGCACCTACTGGATTGGAAGCTGGACAGACTGTTGTTTCTGCTGAAAAAGCTCCAAATAGGCCTGGAAACACAATGCCTTTATCTTCTATAAGAACTGGTTCATTTATTCATTGTGTTGAGTTAAGACCCGGACAAGGTGGTTTACTGGCAAGAAGTGCTGGCAGTTTTGCAATATTAAAAAATAAAGAAGCTGGTTGGGGTTTTATAGAACTTCCAAGTGGAGAGTTGAGAAAAGTTCCTTTAACCTGTTGTGCAACAATTGGAAGACTTTCTAATGTTGAGCATAATTTGGAAAAATGGGGAAACGCAGGAAGGAAAAGACATAAAGGTTGGAGACCATCCGTAAGAGGAATGATAATGAATCCTTGCGATCATCCAAATGGTGGTGGTGAAGGTCGACAAAAAGGAAAAATTTTAAGAACACCTTGGGGTAAGGTCGCTAGAGGTCCAAAAACAAGAACAAGTAGACCAAGTGACAAGCATATCCTTAGGTCTAGAAGGAAGAAATAATGGCTAAGAAATCACCTTACATTGAACCAAGCTTGGTTAAAAAAATTGTTAAAGCCAAGGCAAGTGGGTCTAGAGACCCTATAAGAACTTGGTCTAGAAGATCTACGATACATCCAGAAATGGTCGGCTTAACATTTGAGGTTCATAATGGAAGAAGATTCGATAAGGTTTATGTTAGCGAATCAATGGTCGGACACAAGTTAGGCGAGTTCGCATTAACAAGAAGATTTGGTGGTCATAAGAAGAAAAAGGATGAGGCAGCATGAGTAAAGCATTGCCAAGATCTAAAGGTTTAAATTTGCGGTGCAAGCCACAAATGATAAATCGTGCCGCTCAAAGAGTAAGAGGTATGGTTGTTTCTGATGCGATACTAAGACTTACAAGTCAAAATGACAAAGCAAGTAGGTTATTGTTGAAGCTTTTGAATGAAGCTATTGCAAATGCTGAACATAATCTAGAGCTCCCAAGTGCAGGTCTTTTTGTTTCTTGTATAAATGTTGGTAAAGGTGTTGCGATGAAAAGATTTAGACCGGTAATGAGAGGCATGGCTCATAAGTATAAAAAAAGAACTGCAAATGTTGAAATTATTTTAGGTACAGGTGAAGCTAATGGGTAATAAGATAAATGCTAATGGTTTTAGAGTAGGGGTCTACCATAAGGCTACTAAAACTGGTAGAGGATGGAATGCTACTTGGTTTCCTCAGAAAAATAAAGATTATGCTAAATTAATTGAAGCTGATGCTGTAATAAGAAGAGTTATCGCTAAGAGACATAAGGATTCTGCTGTTCAAAAAGTTGAAATCATAAGAACTGTTGCTCCAAGAGGTTCTGATATTGTAGAAATTGCAGTTCATACTGCTAGACCGGGAGCTCTTATTGGAAAAAAAGGAGCTTCAATAGACGCAACTGTTACGCATCTTAAAGGTCTTTTACCAGATCAGAGAATAACAATAAAAGCAGTTGAAATTAGAGAACCTGATATATATGCAAATGTTGTTGCTGACTCTGTCAGAAGACAGCTTGAAGCAAGAAAAGCGACTAGGCGAATTATGAAGCAGGTTGTTGATGCTGCTATTGCTGGAGGAGCGAAAGGTTGCAAACTTGAGATTGCAGGAAGAGTTGATGGTGCCGAGATAGCAAGAACTATGAAGTATTCTGAAGGTTCAATACCCAGACACACCTTAAGGGCAAATGTTGATTTTGGATTTGCTGAAGCTTGGACTAAATATGGAATACTAGGTGTAAAGGTATGGATACATCGGGAGGATGATGATTAATGCCTTTACTCCAACCAAAAAGATGGAAATATTTAAAAGCCTTTAGAGGAAGAAACAGAGGCAAGTCAATTAGAGGAAACAAGCTTGCTTTTGGTGAGTTTGGAGTTAGGGCTAATGGCAATGGAAGAATGACATCTAGACAAATAGAGGCTATTCGTGTTTTGATAAGAAGGCGTGTTGGAGATAAGGCAAAAATGTGGACAAGAGTTTTTCCGGACCTTCCCATAACCAAGCATCCTTTAGAGGCAAGAATGGGTAAGGGTAAAGGTGCTGTTGAAAGATATGAAGCAAGAATTAAAAGAGGACAGGTTCTTTTTGAGGTTGCAGGTGTTCCTAGTGAACAGGCAAAGAATGCTTTATCAAAAGTTAGACACAAGATAAGTATTCCTGTTAGTGTGATTACTTTGAAAAGTGGAGAGGGTAAACCATGGCAATAAAGAAAAAAGAATTTGATAAGCTTTCCTCAATGAAGGATTCAAAATTAGTACAAGAGATAAGAAAAGCAAAAAAAGAATTAATGGAAATTAGATTTGATTCAGCTAGATCAGGTACTGCTCCAGCTGGAAAGATCAGATCTTTAAAAAAGAAAATAGCTAGGGCTAAAACTTTAATTGGGAGAAATTCAAAATGACACAGCAAAAATTACAGGGCAAAGTTATAAAGCTGAGTGGAGAAAAAAGTGTTAAAGTTTTGGTTACAAGACAAACCGTTCATCCAAAGTTTAAAAAAAGATTAATGAGGTCTAAAAAGTATTTGGTTCATGATGAGAAAGGAAGCTCAAAAGTGGGAGATTTTGTTGAAATCATTTCATGTCTTCCTGTTTCAAAAAAGAAAAGTTTCAAAATAAATAAAATTTTAGAGGGAAAGAAGTGATTCAGCAAGAAAGTATTTTAAACTGTGCGGATAACTCTGGTGCAAGAAGGCTTCAATGCATACGTGTTCTTGGCGGAACTAGAAAAAGGTATGCTCATATTGGTGATGTTATTGTCTGTTCTATCAAATCAGCTTTACCAGAGGGCATGGTTCAAAAGAAGCAAATTGTTAGAGCTGTTGTCGTTAGAACTGTTTCAAAAACAAAAAGAAATGATGGAAGCAATATTAGATTTGATGATAATGCATGTGTCATATTGAATGAAGATGGCACACCTAGAGGAACAAGGATATTCGGTCCTGTCGGAAGGGAGCTCAGGCATAAGCTTTTTGCAAAAATTATTTCATTGGCACCGGAGGTTCTTTAATGGTAAAGAGAATAAAGGTAGGAGATAAAGTTAAAGTTATTGCAGGAAATGATTCTGGTCAAGAAGGTGAAGTCGCCTTGATCAAGGGTGAAAGGGCGATCGTAAAAGGCCTTGGTCTACTTGTAAGACACAGAAAGAAAAGTGGAGAAGAAGGGTCAGAGGGTTCCAAGGACGAAATATCAAGACCAATACATGTCTCAAATTTAATGCCAATTGATTCAAAAGGTAAAGCAACAAGAATATCTGTAAAAACTGGAAAAGATGGAACAAAAAATAGATTATCTAAAAAATCAGGAGTAACTTTCTAATGAGATTAACAGAAGATTTAATAGGTCAGTTGAAAGAAAAGTTAGGAAGAGAGAATGTTATGTCTCTTCCAACTTTAGAGAAAGTTGTTGTTAATGTTGGTGTTGGGGATGCCTCAGCAGATAAAAAACTTTTGAATCCAGTTGTTGAGCACTTAGAAATAGTAACTGGACAAAAGGCAGTTATAACGAAAGCGAGAAAGTCTGTTGCGGGTTTTAAGTTAAGAGAAGGTCAGCCAATAGGTGCAAAGGTCACCTTGCGTGGCATGAAGATGAATGATTTTATTACAAGGTTGATCTCTGTTGTGATTCCAAGAGTTAGAGATTTTCGTGGCTTAGACAGAAATATGGATGGCCATGGAAATCTTACAGTGGCATTAAAAGAGCAATCTGTATTTCCTGAAATACCTTTTGACAAAATAGGCAACAGGGTAAGAGGTTTTTCTATAACCTTTGTAACAACTTCCGATAAGGATGAGGATGGGGAGGCTCTTCTTGAGTCAATGGGTCTTCCGTTTAAGGAGAAAGAAGAATAATGGCAAAAAAATCAATGATTGCTAAACAGAAGAGAAAACAAAAATACTCCACCAGGGCTTATAACAGATGTAGCATATGTGGCAGACCTCGAGGTTATATGAGGATGTTTGGAATTTGCAGGATTTGTTTTAGGGAGATGGCTCACAATGGTGAAATTCCAGGAGTAAGGAAGGCAAGCTGGTGACACATTCAGATCCAATATCAGATTTATTAATAAGAATTAAGAATGCTGGAAACAGGAGCCATAGTTCAACAAAAATACCTCACTTTAATTTTGGAGAAGATATTTTGAAGGTTCTTGCTTCTGAAGGTTGGATTAATGGATATGAAACTATAGGTGAAAAGCAGCCTGGTAAATTTTTGGTTGTTAGTTTGAAATATACTATTTCAGACTCTGGGGACAGGATACCTTTAATTCAAAACCTAAAAAGAATAAGCAAGCCAAGCCGAAGAGTTTATTTGAAAAGAGATGAAGTCAAAAGAGTTATAAACGGTTTAGGAACTGGTTTGATTTCAACATCACAAGGTCTTTTGGCTGATAGAGAAGCAAAAAAGAAAGGCTTGGGTGGTGAATATGTGGCGGTGATAACATGAGCAGGATAGGTAGAAAGGCAATAGTACTCCCAATTGGGGTAGAGGTTACAGATTCTTCTTCATTTGTGGAAATAAAAGGTCCAAAAGGCGTTTTGAAGGTAAATACATTTAAGAATGTTTCTTTCAAAAAAGAAGGGAATAAAATAATTGTCGAAAGCAAAGGCCAAAAGAAATTTCATGGTACCTTTAGATCTTTGTTAGAGAATGCTGTTATTGGCGTTTCTAAAGGTTTTAGTTATTCGCTTGAAGCAGATGGTCCTGGTTATAGGGTTGCTGTGTCTGGTAAAAAATTAACAATAAAAGCTGGTTATTCACATGATGTAAATTTGGAAATCCCTGAATTTGTAGATGTTGAAGTTACAAAAGGTGAAATAAAAATTTCTGGGATTTGTAAACAGGATGTTGGGCATTTTTGTGACAAGGTTATGCAGGTTAGACCTGTTGAGCCATACAAGCTTCAAGGCATTAAGAGAAAAGATGTAACCTACAACAAAAAGAAGAGAAGAGTTGTCGAGGCGGCTTAAAGATGAAAGATTTTAGAAGATTAAAAAGAATTGCAAGACATAAGAGGATAAGAAGATCCCTTCATGGAACTGCATCACAGCCTAGGTTGACTATTTTCAGAAGTCATAAAGAGATTTATGCTCAGATAATAGATGACGTCAGTAGGACTACATTATGCTCTGCTTCAACAATTGATAAGGAATTAAGAAAAAAATGCAATGATGTTAAACCATTGGAAGCAGCTAAGCTTGTAGGTAAAACAATTGCAAAAAGAGCTGTTAAAAAAGGTGTCAAGAGTATTGTTTTTGATAGAGGCGGCTATAAATATCATGGGAGGGTTGCTTCTTTGGCTAATGCAGTTAGAGAAGTTATTAATTTTTAATGAAATTTAAACCAGAAAAAAAAGAAAAAGAGTTTCAGGAAAAGGTCATTCAGATAAGAAGGGTAAGCAAAACTGTAGCTGGAGGTAAGAGGTTCAGGTTTTCTGCTCTTGTTGTTGTGGGTGATGGAAAGGGAAGGTCTGGAATAGGCTTAGGAACTGCTGTCCAAACTCCTCAGGCTATAAGAAAAGCTGCAGCTGCTGCAGAGAAAAATCTTTATAAGTTGCCACTTGTTAATGGAACAATCGCTCATGAAGTTAAAGGAAAACAAGGTGCAAGTACAGTGCATTTAATACCTGCTCCACCTGGCACTGGTGTTATTGCTGGTGCTACAGTCAGGGCTTTATGTGAAGTTGCTGGTATTAAAAATATATATACCAAAATTAGAGGTGCAGCAACTCCCCTTAATGCCGCTAAAGCAACAATGAATGGTTTTAAATCTTTACGAGATCCAAAAAAATTGGCTGCTTTAAGAGGTGTTGATGTTAGCTCTATTTGGTTTATGAAGGAGATGCCTGAATAATGGATTATCAAGATTTAGTAAAAGTTAAAAAAGATCGTATTAGAGTTGCACGAGGTAAAGCTGCAAGAAGAGGTAAAACTGCTGGCAGAGGGATGAAAGGAACTAAGTCAAGAAGTGGTGGAAAACTTCCGACAATGTTTTCCGGTGACAGTTTGCCTTACTACAGAAAAGCAAGAAGCTTAGGCGGTTTTAAGAATCGAAATTCAATCATTTATCAGGTTGTTAACCTTTCAGATATAAATGCTGCTTTTGATGATGGTAAAAAGGTTACCATCAAGCAGTTGTTGAAAAAAGGGCTTGTTAGAAAAAATAACTTGGTTAAACTGCTTGGAAATGGAAATATTGAAAAGAAAATTGAATTAACTGTAAATGCTGCAAGCAAAACTGCTATTCAGAAAATTGAAAAAGCAGGAGGAAAAGTAACTATTAAATGAAAAAGCAGGCCCAAGCTGCAGTCAATGATGCATTGGCAAGTCCAGAATTAAAGAAGCGAATTTCTTTTGTTGCATTGGGCTTGTTGATATTTTCGGCTGGAGGGCATGTCCCTCTTCCGGGTATAAACAATGATGCATTGCAAAATCTTTTTAACTCTGGCGGAGTTTTGGGGTTATTAGATCTTTTTAGTGGCGGTTCACTTAAAAGATTTTCTATTTTTGCTTTAGGTATCATGCCTTATATTAATGCTAGTATCATGATGCAGGTTATGACATTCTGCTTTCCTGCTTTAGAAGAGATACAAAAAGAAAGAGGTATGGAGGGCAGAATACTTATTGGCAAGTGGACTAAGTACTTGACAATATTTATTGCTTTTATTCAGTCTTATAGTTTTTTGGCATTATTTAAGGCTCAAAAAATTCTTGTTAGAGAAAACCCTTTAGATTTATTCGTAATCATGATTACTTTAGTTGCAGGAACTTCTTTTTTGATGTGGCTAGGCGATGAAATGACTGAAAGAGGTATTGGCAATGGGGTTTCTCTTTTGATTTTTGCAGGAATAGTTATGAGTCTGCCAACAGCACTTGCTCAACAGTTCAAAATCGCTCAGCAAAATGTTGCTCAGGTTGGTCCATTTGTGCTTTTTGGTATTTTTGTTATTTTGATGATTGGGGTAATAGTTTATATGCAACTTGCAGAGAGGAGAATACCTATAAGGTATTCAACAAGAACTGTTGGTCAACGTGTTATCGGCGGGCAAATTTCTTATTTGCCAGTAAGGGTAGATATTGCTGGTGTTATACCTATAATTTTTGCAATTTCAGCACTTTTAATACCACAAACTATAGCTAACTTTCTTCCTCAGGATCATCCCTTTGCGATTAGCATTGGTCAATTTCTTTCAAACTGGGGCTATTATGCTACATTAGCAATCTTGACTTTCTTTTTTACTTTTCTTTATTCTTCAATAAGCTTTAAACCTGAAGATATAGCAAAGAATCTAAAAAAAGCTGGTGGTTTTATACCTGGGATAAGGCCTGGAAAACAAACTCAAGAATACATTCAACAAATACAGGAAAAGATTACCTTCTTGGGCGGTGTATGGCTTGCTCTTATAGCTGTTTTGCCAATCTTGATTGCTAATGCTGCAGGAGTTTCATCATTTGCCATAGGTGGAACCGGATTGCTTATTGTTGTTGGTGTTAGTCTTGACACGATGAGACAACTTGAAGCACATGTTGTAAGCAGACAATACAAAGGCTTTATGAAAACAAGATGATGAACGATTTGAAAGACATGAATTTAGTATTGCTGGGAGCTCCTGGTGCTGGTAAAGGCACACAGGCTAAAAAGATTATAAAAAAATATGGCTTAACACATATTTCAACTGGTGATATTATTCGAAGTGAAATTAGTGCCAAGTCCGAATTAGGAAAAGAGGTTCAGGAAATTGTCTCAAATGGTGATTTGGTTTCTGATAGTTTAGTTTTCAAGTTGCTTAAAAACAAAATAGAAACATGTGAAAATGGTTGTCTTTTTGATGGTTTTCCTAGAACCATAAACCAGGCAGATATGTTGAATTCGGAAATTGAAATCAACAAGGTTTTGTTTATAGATGTTAATGATGATGTAGTTATAGAGAGGATAACAGGTAGAAGACTTGACCCTGAGACGGGAAATATTTATCACATTCAATTCAATCCGCCAAGCGAAGAGATTAAAGAAAGACTTATTCATAGAAAAGATGACACATATGAAGTTGCACAAGGCAGATTGAATATTTACAGAAAAGAAACTGAACCTTTAGTTGCCATGTATGCCTCTAAAGGCATATTGACAAAGATTAATGGGAATGGAGCTCCTGCTGAAGTGGAAGAAAAGATTGCGAATGAATTGCTTAACGGAGTTAAGGTTTAATGAAGTCTGAAAACAAAATAGAAGTGAAGGGAAAGGTCATCAAGGCTCTTCCTGGAGGTAGGTTTTTGGTTGAAGTAAATGGCAAGCACAAAGTAACTTCTCATATTGCGGGAAGGATAAGAAAGTTTTTCATCCAGGTAATGGCAGGCGACATGGTTAAATTAGAAATATCTCCTTATGACCCAACTAAAGGAAGGATCATTTACAGGTACTATGACGAAAACGAGTCAATTGAAGAGGATCTAAAGGAGAAAGAAGATGAAAGTTAGAAGTTCAGTTAAGCGTATATGTGATCAATGTAGAACAGTAAAAAGAAAAGGAGTCCTTCATGTTGTATGTCCAAATAGAAGATGTAGGCAAAGACAAGGATAAGGAGTATTTATGGCAAGAATAGCAGGTTTTGAAATTCCAGACAACAAGGTTGCATGGATAGGTTTGACTTCAATTTATGGAATTGGTCCTACAACCGCCAAGAAAATCTTAAAAAAGGCTAGTATTTCTTCTGAAACACGAATCAAAGATCTCAGTGATTCAGATTTAGTCAGCATAAGAGGGGTTATAGAAAAAGATTGTCTTATAGGTGCTGAGCTTAGAGAGAAGCTTCAGAAAGATGTTCAAAGGCTTATTGATATTAAATGTTACAGAGGGAATAGAAGAATAAAAGGTTTGCCTTGCAGGGGTCAAAAAACTCAAAAGAATGCTAGGTCACATAAAGGCTCTAGAAGAAGTGCTATAAGGAGAAAATAATGGCAAAAGGTAAAAAAGTAAAAGCAAAAGTTAAAAAGAAAAAGAAGCTTCATATACCTGTAGGTAGATTGTTTGTGACATCAACTTACAACAATACTGTTATAACTTTAACTGATGTGGATGGCAATGTTCTTTCTTGGTCTTCAGGTGGCCATATTGGCTACAAGGGAGCAAGAAAGGCAACTGCTTTCTCAGCTCAGCAAGCTGCAGAAAAATTGATTGATTTAGCTTTAAGTCAATTCCAAATGAAAAAGTTATCGATTATGAGCAAAGGTCCAGGTTTGGGCAGAGAGCCTGTAATCAGGTCATTTCAAGGTTCTCCAATTGAAGTGACTTCAATAAAGGATGTAACTCCTAGGCCACATAATGGCACTAGAGACCGTAGTATAAAGAGGAAATAAAAAAATGATTGAATTTGAACCAATAAAAATAAATTTAGTTGAAGAAAGCGAAGACGCTTCTTCCGCCGTAGTTGAATTGTGGCCTTTAGTTAGAGGCTGGGGAGAGACTGTGGGTACAGCATATCGTAGGGTTTTGATGTCAAGCGTGTCAGGAACATCTGCGACTTTTATCTATTTTAAAGATTGTGAACATAAGAAAAAATCTTTTCATGTTTATCATGAGTATCAAAATCTTCCTGGTGTTAGAGAGGCAGTGATTGAAATAACTCAGAACATTAGAGCTGCAAGTTTTGTGCTTGATGAAGAGACTGAAATGGTTACAGTTGAATTAACAGCAAATAAACCAGGTCCTGTCACTGCTGGAATGATATCTGCTCATCCAGGTTTTAAAGTTATAAACCCCGATGAAATTTTGTTTCATCTAGAAGAGGAAACTAATGTTACGTTAAAGATTGGAATGAAGAAAAATCGTGGCTTTATTGCTGCTACACAATTGAGACCTTCTGATGTTAGCAAAGATTGGAAATCCAGATCAAGCTTTCCTGCGGGAGTTATTCGTATTGACTGCTCTCACAGTCCAGTTATTAATGTTTTTCCTGAAACTGTTCAGGAAAGGGTTGGTGAAGACGGCTCTTATCAAAGGTTAAGACTTTCTATGTCTGTTAAAGATGGTTACAAATGCGAAGATGCTTTTAAAGAGGCAACAGAGATGTTAAAAACTCATTTTGAGAGGATATCATTTGATGATTGGCATGTTGATTTTGATCTTTATTCTAAAAAGGATGAAGATGAGGTTAAGACATTTAGACCCCTGTCTGAACTTGGCTTGAGACCAAGGACTGAAAATGCTTTAAGAAATAATGGTATTGACACTATAGACAGTTTGGAGATGGTAACAAGAAAAGGTTTGAAATCTTTAAGCAGGGTAGGAGAGGTTGCCCAAAGGGAAGTTTTAGACAAGATGGCAAAAGTAGGATTAAGTTTAAGGGAAGAGTGAGATGAGACATTTGTTACACAAGAGAAAATTAGGATCTGGAAAAAATAGATCAAAGGGTGCACGTAATGCTCTTTTAAGAAACTTTGCAGCATCTTTAATTCTTGACGGAAAAATTGAAACAACTTTTGCAAAGGCAAAAGTAATTAATTCTTATGTTGACTCGATTGCATCGAGAGCTAAAAAATCAAACGACAGGAATAATATAAGATATATTTTGAAAAAACTACCTTCGGGGCAGCTTGGTGAAAAAGCTTCAAGAAAGTTGTTTTCTATTGTTTCTAAGCTTTCAAGATCCACTGGATTTTTTAGAGTTATAAAAACCAAAACAAGATTAGGTGATTCTTCTCAGATGGCTATAGTTTCATGGGTAGATAATATTGATCAAGACGTTAGCACTTCAGACGTAGAGTCAACAAAAAAAGAAGAGGTAAGCGATAATGATAAATAAGGGAACTAAAACATCTCATCTAAAGCCTGAAGAAAAAAGAAAGTGGTTTATTTTGAATGTAGATAATAAAATTTTAGGCAGAGTAGCTACAAAAATAGCAGCATTGCTTATTGGGTCTGAGAAAAAAGATAGATCTCCTCATATAGACAATGGTTCTTTTGTTGTAGTCTTGAATGCTGAGAAAGTTGCTCTTACAGGAAGTAAAGAGGAAGACAAAGTTTATTACAGACATTCGGGAACACCTGGAGGGCTTAAGATGGAATCGGTTTCATCTTTAAGAAAAAGAAAACCTCAGGATTTGATAAGAAATGCAGTTAATGGAATGTTGCCAAAATCCGTTAATCGCAAAGAAAGATTGGCAAGATTGAAGGTTTATGCTGATGATGCGCATCCGCATAAAGCTCAAAAACCACAGGAGGTTGATTTATCATGAGTAGGGTTTATTCCGCTGTTGGTAGAAGAAAAAGTTCTGTAGCTGTAGCTGTTTTAAGGGATGGTGTTGGCAGAGAGGGTTTGAGAGTTAATGGAAAGCCTCTTGAAAAATACTTTACAAGAAAAGAGTTGCAGGAAGAAATGTTGACCCCTTTAAAGATAGCACAAGAAAAATATTCGGAAGGAGAGCTCGCTATTTCAATAACTGTGAAGGGTGGAGGTCAGAGAGGTCAATCTGGAGCTTCAAAATTAGCTATTGCTAGAGTTTTATGTGAAGTTGACCCTAGCTTAAGGACAACATTAAGAGATTCTGGATGTTTAACAAGAGATTCTCGATCAAAAGAAAGAAAGAAGTATGGCCTAAAGAAGGCCAGAAAAGCACCTCAATTCTCTAAACGTTAGAGGATTTGTTGTAAACTTTATATATGCTGTTTACACCTATCGTTGAAACGTTGTTTGTGACAGTTCTTTTTTACACTGTTTTACGACCACTTAGAAGTAAAAAGTTTTTAAGAATTGCTTGGTCTATCATTGCTGTTGTGCTTCTTGCTAGAGCATTAGAGGCGATGGGTTTTTTGGCTATATCATGGATCATAGAGAGGGCTGGAATGTTGCTTCCAATTCTTTTTGTAGTTTTATTTCAAACCGAAATAAGAAGGAGTTTGGAAGGCATATCTGTTAAAGGTTGGTTTAAGGGTTCAGTTTTAGGAAATTCTGAAGATGCTAATGCTTTGGTGTCAACAGTCATGGCTTCTTTGAGAGAGTTTAAAAGAAGTAGATTGGGAGCTTTGATCATCTTTGAAGGTAGTGATAGGCTTGAAAATATACTAGGTGAACTTGGTGGAGTTGAGCTTGATTCAAAAGTCACCGTAGGTCTTCTTAAGTCTATATTTCAAACACAAAGCCCATTGCATGATGGAGCTGTTGTTATTAGGTCAGGAAGGGTCAGAAGGGCCCAAGTGATTATTCCATTACCTCCTGGAGGAGCCGAGTATAAAGGTTATGGCACAAGACATAGAGCTGCACAAAGTGCTACTGGCGGAACAGGAGCATTGTCAATTGTTGTTTCGGAAGAGAATCAATCAGTTTCGCTTTCAGAGGGTGGACAATTAAAACAAAATTTAAGTTTTGAAATGATTGAGGAAGAGTTAACTGAGTTTATAGAGAGAACAATATGAAAATATCTAAAATAAAATGGCTTCCAAAAGATTCGAATGAATGGTCTTTGTTTATTTTGTGTTTTATTCTTGCAGTGCTTCTTGAGGTTCAGGTAGTTACAGGCAACCCAAACGCAAGGGAAACTTTTGTTCTTGAGGCAGTTCCTGTTAACCTTCCTTCAGAATATAAGGTTGACCGAAGGGATTTGGAGTTTGAAATAGAGCTATCTGGTGGCAGAACAAGACTTAACAATCTTCTTCTTGATACAGTGGCTGTAGAAGCTAGATTTGATAAATATCCTGAAGGTAGCGGACTTGCGGAAGCGACAATTTTAGTTAGACCTCCAAAAGGTCAAGGTATAAAGCATGTAGGTGGTTCGAAAAAAGTAAGCATACAGGTTGAAAAATGGCTTGAAAGTGAAATTTCAGTAGATGTTTACAAGAGAGGAGAGGCTCCTAATGGTGTTCAGATAGTTGATTGGCAATTGGATCCAAATTTCGTTACTGTAAGTGGACCTTTAGACCTTATGGATAATTTAAAAAATATAGAAGTTGAACTGAATTTAGGTACCATTGTTGAATCTGAAAGTAAAAATTTAAAACCTGTTGCGAGAGATGGAAATGGACGACTTATACAAGGTTTAACTTTTGAGCCAGAAGAGATAAGGGTTGAAGTTGTTGCACAAACTGTTAGAGACAAAAGAGTTGTTTCCATTCAGCCTGACTTTAGCGGACAGCTTGAAAGCGGATTCTTTATAAGCTCAATTGCAATAGATCCATCAACCATAATCATTGAAGGTCCTGTAAAAATTATTAGAAATTTAAATTCGGTTTTAACAAATCCGATTTCTTTAGATGAGAGAAGTGAAACGTTTGAATTAATGATTGATGTTTTTTCTCCAGCTGAAACAACATCAAACCCTAAAAAAGTTAATGTTGCAGTTGAGGTATCTCAAATAATTAGTGATTTAGAGATATCATCACTTATTCCGGTAAAGGTAATAGGTGGAGGCTATGTCGCTTCTCCTTCAAGTGTAAGCTTGGTAATAAGAGGTCCAGTTAATCAGATAGCAAAATGGATAGGAAGAGAGTCAGATCTTTTGGATTCAATCCATGTCGAGGTTAGTGCTTGCGATAGTGTTGATTCGTGTGAAAGAGAGATAGTTGTAGCCCTTCCATCCGGACTTGCAACAAAAACTATCAGCCCTAAGTATGTAACTTTAAAAAAGAAATAGCTTATGTCAGGGGTTTTCGGAGTAGGCGTTGACTTGGTTTACGAAAAGGAGGTTATTCATTGGCTTGACTGGAGTGAAGAGAGATTGAAAAAAACTTTACATCCAAAAGAATTAAAAGACATGAAGTCTTCAAAATGGTCAGCAGAAAAGCTGGCTTCTAGAATAGCTGCCAAAGAAGCGTTTTATAAAGCTTCCGGAATTGCTTTTAAAGCAAATGAATTGGGTGTTTTGAATGACACAAAAGGAAAACCATTTTTTTATTTTTCAGAAAAAATTAAATCAAAAATTGAAAGTAAAAAAAGTTATTTATCTATTTCTCATAGTTCAGGGTGTTCAATTGCGTTTGTGGTGATTGAAAATGATTGATATTGTTATTCCAAGCATGCTGGGAGGAGCAAATCTTAACCTGTTAGTTTCTCAGCTTGTTAGTCAAGGTTTTAATAAGAATAACATTTTCATAGTAAAAGATGGGCATCATCCTTTTTGGAAAGACGTTTCTCCATCTTTGAATGTTATTCAAACAAAAAAAAGGCTAGGTTTTGCTGGAGCTTGTGATTTTGGGATAAGAAATAGCAATTCTGATCATGTTCTTCTTTTAAATGATGATTTAAGCATTTCTGAAGGTTTTTTTGATTTGTTAAGCAAATATAAAGATTTTGAACCCTTTGTTGGTTTTAGGATATTAAATAAAAAAGGCACTCATATCGAGTTTGACGGTGGAGGGATGAATGTTTTCGGATACGGGCTTTCTTTAAGTTGTGGAAAAAAAATACATCTAAAGGACAATTCAGAAACCTTGTTTGCCTGTGGCGCGTGCTCTTTAATGAATCGAAAATTTTATGAAAAAGTTGGCGGTTTCTGCACTGACTTTTTTTGTTATTTTGAAGATACAGAGTTTGGATGGAGGGCAAATAGGCTTGGCTTTAAGACTTTTTTTGTAAGGGATAGAGATATCTCAATATGTCATGCAGGCCAACATACAAGTGGTAAAGAGTCTGGCTTCAGGGAAAGAATGATGGAGAGGAATAGTTTTTTAGCTTTATTGTTAAATATACCATCTAGCATTCTTTCTGAATATCTGGCTTTGGCTTGGGAGTTTTCAAAAGTACGAGAATTTGAATCTCAAAAAATAGGCTTTAAAGAAATTCAAAATGGTTGTTGGCATTCAAGAAAAAATGTTGCTCGTTATGTTGAAAAAATATCAAGATTAAGAGCTTTTTCAGACCTGAATCAACATTCATTTAAAAAAACCAGACACTTGCTTGAGGACCCAATTAATCCAGCTTTTCCAAAAATGATTTCTAAAAAGCTATTAGAGAGAGTTTATCAACTATGGTTTTGAAAGCTGAAGATAGAAGGCAATTCCAATTATCAGAATTGTTAAATGATGATTCTTTTGTTGTCGGCCCTCCTGATTTACTGCTATCAAATAAGGAAATATGGAATGGAAAACCCTGGATTGTTGATTTCCTAACACCAATTTGTCAAGAAAATTATTACAGGTTTCCAAATGATCCTTATGTGCGAGAAAGTAGTGCAATGCAGGAAAAAATTGCCCTTCTTCTTGGTTCACATTTTATTTTTGCACACAGCATGCAGTTCGAATTAAGGAAAAAAATGTACCCAGATATTATTGATGATTTTTCAAAAAAGACTTTTTCTTTAATACCTCCCATGCCAGCAACTATCCCCTTTTCGCAAAAAGAAAATTTTTATTTAATCTGGGGTGGTGGTGGCTGGGATTGGCTTGACCCGGGAACTTTTGTGGAGGCTATGAATATTGCTAATACAAAATATAAAGGTGTTATTTTTTCAGATAGATATAGTGGTGCTTTTTTTAAAACCAAAGCCATGAAAGGCCTGAGTTCTCCAAAGGTGGAAATAAATACCTTTACAAACAAAATAAAATACACAGAATATATAAACAATGCACTTCTTTGGGTGTCCCTGCATGACAGAGCAAGCATTGAAGCTCCTATTGCATATAGAACACGCTTATTGGATGCAATGAATTACTGCAAGCCTGTTGTTGTTACAAAAGGAGAATATTTAGGAGATTTTATCGTCGAGAATGGTGGAGGTTGGTTTGTTGACCATCAAGATCCAGAACATTTAGCTTCAATTATTGAAAAGTTAAATTCTGCTGAGGTTAAAAAAAGGGGGTTGGTTTCAAATGCTCTTTTGAAAAAAATGAAATATCAAAATTTAAAAAGTAACATTACTGTTACAAAACCATCAATCTCTAAAGCCAGGGAGCTGTATTCAGGATTAAAAAAAACCAGATCAACTTTAAATAGTTTTTACTGGAGGTTTAAGAGTAAAATCTTAGGACAAAGGTAGATTTAGAATCATCGTTGTTATTTTTATATGGATTATCAAAAACTATCACTAGATATTAGCTCTTGGATTAAAAGTTATTGTTCTGATAACGGTATTGAATCTTTGATTGTTGGGGTTTCTGGTGGTGTTGACTCAGCTGTTGCTTCCACCCTGGCCGCATCAACAGGTTTGCCAACCTATGCATTGTCAATTCCCATCAGACAAAATGACAAACAGCTATCATTAGCAAAAATTCATCTTGATTGGCTTTCTAAAAAATATTTAAACATTCAAAAAATGGAGCTTGACCTAACCTCTACACTCGAATCTTTTATTGCCTCTTTAAATCCTCAATCAGCAGAACAATCTTTAAGTCAACATGCTGAAGCCAATACAAGGTCTAGATTAAGAATGACATGCCTTTATCATGTTGCTGTAATTAAAAATGGTATCGTTGTTGGGACGGGCAACAAAGTCGAGGACTATGGTATTGGTTTTTATACAAAATATGGAGATGGTGGAGTTGACATTGCACCCATTGCAGATCTTTACAAATCTGAAGTATGGGAGCTTGCACAATTTTTTGGCATAAACCAATCCATAATTAACGCGCCTCCAACCGATGGTTTATGGGATGATTCAAGAACTGACGAGGAGCAAATAGGAGCATCTTATAAAGACCTTGAATGGGTTATGAAAAAAGGCTTGAAAAAGTATCAAGAAAACAAAAATTCTCTTTCTGCAAAAGAGATTAGACTTGTTAAAAGATATCTTCATTTCAATTTGAAAAATGCACATAAAATGAAAAACATACCAACATATAAAAAGAAGGGTATTTTTAAAGGGAGAAGTTCATGAAAGTAGATTTTTTATCAGAAGCTAAAAATGTAGAGGAATGGGTTGTTTCGATTAGACGAGAGATTCATAAATATCCTGAAACGATGTATGAGGAATTTAAAACCAGTCAATTGATAAGAGAAAAACTAGATGAGCTTGGTGTTGAATATCAACATCCAATTGCAGAAACTGGTGTTTTGGCTCAGATTGGAACAGGTCAAGAGCCATGCGTTGCCTTAAGAGCAGACATGGATGCATTGCCAATCCAGGAAGAAAATGATCTTGATTTTAAAAGCACTATTGATGGGAAAATGCATGCTTGTGGTCATGATTGCCATGTTGCAATGCTTTTAGGAGCAGTTAAGATTTTTAAAAAATACGAGAAAGAAATAAAAGGAACAATTAAGTTTTTATTTCAGCCTGCAGAGGAAGGTGGAGCAGGTGGGTTAAAAATGAGAGAGCAAGGGGCATTAGAGAATCCAAAAGTCAGTAAGATATTTGGATTGCATGTTTGGCCAACCTTGCCAACAGGATCAATAGGTTCTAGAGCGGGAACATTTCTTGCATCTGCGGGTTTTTTTGAAATTGAAATAAAAGGGAAGGGTGGGCATGCAGCAATGCCTCATTTTTCAATAGACCCTATTACAACAACATCACAAATAATCTCTTCTTTACAGAGCATAATAAGTAGAGAAACAGACCCTTTAGAGCCAGCTGTTTTGAGTGTAACTTATGTTAATGGAGGCGATGCACATAACGTTATTCCTGAGCATGTACGTTTTGGGGGCACTATAAGGTCTCTAACAATGGAAGGCCAGATAAGAGTTCAGAAAAGACTTAAGGAAATAGTTGAAGGTGTGTCAGCATCGAGTGGATGTGATTCAAAAGTTCTTTTTCCAGGCAAGGTGTATCCTCCAACTGTAAATGATGCAAAATGTTGGGAGGATATTGGAAATTATGCTAAAAGCATTTTTGGCAACAATATTGTAGAAATGGAGCCTGTTATGGGTGGTGAGGATTTTGCCTACTATACTGAGACTTGTCCGGGGTGTTTTGTTGCGCTCGGCATCGGGAATGAAGAAAAAGGAACAACTGTAAGTGTACATAATCCAAACTTTAAAGCTGATGAAGACGCTCTGCATCTTGGTGTAGCATTGCATGCCATGATGGCTACAGAGGCTTTGAATGAATTTTGATCATAGAAATTCTTATAGATATCCAGGAAAAGGCTATTGGTTTGATTTTTGGAACTGCAGGATTGTTATTCCTGCAGAGAAAAAATGGTTTTTTGTCATGCCTTATGTAATTTCTACAGATTTTGGTTTAAGAAAATTTTTCTATTCTTGTTCTTCATTTTCAGATGTTGAATGTTTTGAGATATTCGATGATTTAAAAATGAGCCAAGATAACGCCAACATTAGATGGCAGGACAATCTTTTTTCCGCAGATTCAATTTTTATATCTGAAAAGGATAAGGAATGGAATTTTTCAATTGATTCAGTATGCTCTGACGGAACAGGAAAAGGTTCTGATTTGAGATCTTTTAACGTAAGAGAAAAATTGCATTTGAGGTCCTTGCCTTTCATACACAGGGTTCCAACAATGAAAGGCTTTGCAAATGGCCATATAAATTTTTTGGGAAATAAATTTGAGCTTAAAGATGCGATCGTTTATCAGGCAAAAAATCATGGACCTGATTTTCCTGAATCCTGGAATTGGCTACACGCTAACGTGATTCCACAGTTTCCCAATTCTGCTTTTGAGTTAGGTTTAATGCCTGCAGCTAATGGTAATGAAGGTATTTTCAGATGGTCTAACAGAGACGAAACAGATGTTTATGCTAGCTTTCTTGGACATGATATTCATTTTGAGAAGAGAGATGATTCTTTTGATTTTTTTGTTAGAGGTCAAGATAAAAAAATAATAATAGAAGGGCAAGCAAAGCATGGTTCAAAAAAAGAGATTATTTTTCCTAGCCCAAAAGAAAATAATCAGGTTTTCTTCAATCCTGAATCTTTTGATGGTTATGTTAGTGGTAATTATTTAGGTAAATTTTTTGAATCAGACTTTCCTGCATTAGGGTCTGGTTTTAAAAAATATCATAATATTTAGATTGCCTTAGAATATATATTCATGCCTATAGAAAAAAGTTTTGTTCCTGATGATTTTTATGACTTCATAGTCATAGGTGGCGGTCCAGCTGGGGCTGTCTTCTCGACACTTATGGCAAAGGAAGGTTACAAGGTGATAGTTTTAGAGGGGTCTAAATTTCCAAGATTTTGTGTTGGTGAGATAATTGCCCCAACAGCTATTTGGAGGATTTGGCATCGATTAGGAGTTACGAAGGAGATGATGGATCCTTTGTTTATTCAGAAATGGGGTGCTGGTTGGATAACTCCAAATGGTACTCAATTTAATTTTGATCAAGATGTTCACCCTGAAGACTCAAGATGCCATGCTCATGTTTATCAGCTAGATCGTTCTGTTTATGATGAGTTTTTATTAAACCACGCACGAGACAGTGGCGCTACAGCTTTGGAGGAGGCAAAGGTTCAAGAGCTTTTTTATGATGAAAACGGAAGAATGAACGGAGTTTCTTTCGAACGTCATGGAGAGACTTTTAAAGTCAGGTCAAAACTTGTTGTTGACGCCAGTGGAAGAACTAATTTCATACCTAGAAAATTAGGTATCAGGATGGAAATCGAGGAACTGCATTCATTTGCCTGTTTTGCACATTGGGAAGACTGTAAAAAGGATCAAGGTAAAAATGCCGGAGACGTCAGGTTGCTGTTTACTGAAAATGATCTTTGGTACTGGTGGGCGCCGCTTAAAGATCCAAAATCTTCTATAGGTGTCGTTGCTGACAAGAATGTTCATTGGAATGAATATTCAAAAGATCCTGAAGCGTTTTATGAGAAATGGGTTTGGAACCATCCCTTTATAAAAAAAAGAATAGAAAATGCAACAAGAGTTACTGGCTTTGATGCAGTTAAAACAAAAATCAATCAATCATCAAAAGACTCTGCTCTTTTGACAAATTTTCATGCAAGGTCATCTAAGGCTGTAGGTGATGGCTGGGTTTTGATAGGGGATACTTTAGGTTTTGTTGATCCTGTATTTTCTGCTGGCTTACATGTTGTTCATGGTTCAGGAATGATTCTTGCCGATGCAGTGATAAAAGGAATGAAAGAAAACAATCTGTCTGAAGCTTTCCTTGAAAAAGAGTATCATGAAAAATATAAAGAAGAATTCCAGGATGTTCTTTTTCATATTCAGGGATGGGCCCAACTTTATTACAATCCAAAATTTGTTGATATGTTTTTAAAATGGGGTAATCGCTATCCGAAAATTAGAGATATGTATATACGAACTTTTATTGCTTTTGAAAAAAAAGCTATCAAAGAATTCAGCAAATTCTTTTTGAAAATTTTTAAAAACGTATCTCACAAGAGCGGATTCAAGCTCTCTGTTAAGAAATGAATCAAAAAAAACAATTTTTCTATAATGCTTATTTAGAAAATCTATATGCTCCAATTATGAGGTTTTTGATTATCATCAAGCCCTTATTTGTTCTTTTGGGAATCTTTTACTCTATTAAAGATCCTGATAATGCAATTGCCATGTGGGTTCTTTCTTTAGCTATTTGTTTTTTTATGATTGTTTTAGGTACGGATATTGGACTACACAGATATGACGCCCACAAGTCTTTTAAAACTTCAAAAATAAAAAGGATATTTTTATTGTTTTGGTCTATTCCATGCATGAGCGGAAGCCCTTTGCATTGGGCTGTTGTTCATAGAAAACATCATGCTGAATGCGATAGTGAAAATGATCCACATTCTCCTCATTCAATACCATGGTGGAAGGTTTGGTTTTACTTGCATCCAGCATATGAATTCGTGCCGCTTGAAAATAAAAAATATTTTAAAGGTCTGATTTCAGATAAAGTTTACCAATTCACACATGCTTATTATTTTTTACTTGTTTCCTTGTATGTTTTTTTATTATGGTATTTTTTTGGTTTTGAATGGCTTCTCTTTGGAATGCTGATTCCATCAGCGATAGTTGATTGTCAAATGGCTTTTGTAAACGTTGTTTGTCATATGTACGGGTATGAGAATTACAAAACAGGAAAACAATGTCAATCAAAGAACAATTGGCTTGTGCATTTTTTGACTTTTTTTTCTTTTGGCCTACATAACAATCATCATTGGGACCCAGGAAATCACAGAACATCCAAAAAGAAGGGTGAGGTTGACCTTTCCGCTTGGATTATTGAGATATTTTTTTTAGAAAAATCAAGAAAGATTGATTCAGCAAGATAGTTTTTCATAACCTTCAATCATTTTTTTAACAAATAATTTAGGGTTTTTTGTAAAAGGTGCGTGTCTAGATTTGAATTCAAAAAGCAAGCTTTTTTTTGCAGTTTTTTTTACCCATTTTGCTTGTTCTAAAGGATTGATTTTGTCATAAATTCCATGCATTAAAAGTATAGGTATTGGAAATTTTTTTATCATTTTTCCAAAATCTGTTTCAAACATGTCCCATCTTAAATTTTCCAAAAGGGTTTTATCTGACTCTTCACAAGATTTCATTATTGAATTTATATCATCCTGAGACCAGTGCTCTTTCATTTCGTTTAAGGTTGGCTTGATGTGTCTTATTGGGTCAGAAAAATAACTGTTAAGTCTTTGCTGCAAAACCTCTCTAGAGGTCGTTGATTTTTTTTCTGCCGGAGATCCATTTATAAATGATGCAACTTTTATATTCATTTTTCCATATTTGTTGATTGTATTTTGAAGCAGAAAAGAGCCCATGGACCATCCTGCCACTATGTCAGGTTTTTTTTCTTCAATTTTTTGCTTGAGCCAAAAGCTGAGTTCTTTTAGGTTTTGTATTTGTGGGTTTTGAAGGCCATGGCCGGGTAAGGTTGGGTTGGAAATTATCCACTGTTCAGGAAAATGACCTATTAAAGCTGACCATGTTTTGTTGCTCATTCCAGAACCATGCAGCAATAAGCATTTAACTTTTTTCATGCCTTTATCCTAGAGTCTAAGTCTAGAATTAGAACATGTTAAAAAGAACTCCTTTATTTAATGTCCATTGCGAATCAAAAGCAAGATTCGGACCCTTTGGCGATTGGGAAATGCCTTTATGGTTCGAAGGAGGCATTAAAGGTGAAGTCAAGTCGGTGAGAGAAGATGCCGGTGTTTTTGATGTTAGTCATATGGGTGAATTTTTAATTTCTGGTAAAAAATCATTTGATTTTTTGCAGTCATTGCTTACAAATGATATTAGGAAAATTGGAATTAACCAGGCTCAATATAACCTTATGTTGGATGAAAAGGGAGGGGTTATAGATGATCTTATTGTTTATAGGCTTGGCTTAGAGGATTGGAGATTGGTTGTTAATGCCTCAAATACAGAAGCAGGCAAAAAGTGGATTTCTTCAAGATTAATTGAAGATGTTTCTTTCAGGGATGAAACTGATGAATGGAGCCTGATTGCTCTACAGGGCCCTAAAAGCAGTTTTTATTTAAAGGAAGTTGGTTTTGATGCTGGTTCTTTAGCTAAATTTGAATTCAAAAAAGGCGAAATTGATGATGTAAAAGTAGAGGTTGCCAGAACGGGATATACAGGAGAGGATGGATTTGAAATTTTTGTTAGGCCAATGGAGGCGGAATCTATTTACAGAAAATTTTTAAACCTTGGTGCTGCCCCTATTGGCTTAGGTGCAAGGGATGCTTTAAGGCTTGAAGTTTGTTACCCTCTTCATGGTCATGAGATAAGCTTGAGCATAAATCCAATCGAAGCTAACCTTAATTGGGCTATAAAGTTTGAAAAAGGAGATTTTACAGGCAAGAAAGAATTGCTTTCTTATGTTAGCAAAAAAAAGAAAAGAAAAATTTTTGCTTTACTCCCTGAGGTTCCAGTTAGGGAAGGCTCTGAAGTATACCTTGGTGATCTTTTGGTTGGAAAAATTACAAGTGGACTTTATTCTCCAACTTTAAAAAAGCCAATTGCATTAGCTTTATTGGAAGATTTTAATGAAAACAATAAAGAAGTCTTAATTAAAAAAGGAAAAAGGTTTAAGATTGCTACGTTGTGCAAAAAACCTTTTTATAGGAGATAAATTTATGCTTTATTCAAAAACACATGAATGGTTCGATGAAGGCGCTAAAAAGACAGGGATAACAGACCATGCACAGAATGCCTTAGGAGATTTAACTTATATTGAGATTCTTGTCGAAGAAGGCGATGAAGTGTCTATAGGCGATGAGATTGCTGAGATAGACAGTGTTAAAACTAGTGAAGTTGTTTACTCCCCTGTTTCCGGGATTGTTTCAAGTGTAAACGAAGGCCTTGAAGACAGTCCTCAATTAATAAATGCTTCTGCTGAAAATGAAGGTTGGCTTGTTTCTTTTTCCAGTTTTGACAAAAATGAAGATTTGATGAACTCTGCGGCTTATGAGGTTTACAAGCAAGAAGAACATTAATGACTTTTGTTGAAAGGCATATCGGAACTACAGATCCCCAAAGAGAGGAAATGCTTAAGTATTTAGGTTTTTCCTCTATGGATGAATTGTCTAGAAAAGCTATTCCCGATTCTATTTTTTTAAATAAAGATTTAGATGTCGGTAATTCTTTAAGTGAGCATGAAGCAGAGCAGCTTATATTTGATATCTTAGATAAAAATAATATTTTTAAATCTTTTATCGGAATGGGGTATTACGGAACACGCCTTCCAAATGTTATCAAAAGAAATATACTTGAAAATCCTGGTTGGTATACCCAATACACTCCTTATCAAGCAGAAATTTCTCAAGGTAGATTGGAGATGCTTTTTAATTATCAAACCATGATCGCTGATCTGACAGGTTTGGAGGTATCCAACTCTTCTCTTCTTGATGAGTCTACTGCAGCAGCTGAAGCTATGATAATGAGCTTCAATCTCCAAAGAAAAAAACACAAGAAGAGATATCTTGTTCATGATAAATGTCACCCACAAACAATAGAGCTTTTGAAAACAAGAGCTGAACCTTTAGGAATTTTGATTGATGAGTTGAGTTTTGATGTTGAGCTTAAAAAAATTCCTGATGATGTTTTTGGGTTAATTTTACAAACTCCTGATACCGAGGGAACCATATTGAATGATTATTCAGCATTGATAAAAGCTGTCAAGGATGAAAAAGGCATAGTTACGGTGGCGACAGATTTAATGGCGCTTGTTCTTTTTAATCCCCCTGCTGACTATGGTGCTGACATCGTTGTTGGCAATGCGCAAAGGTTTGGGGTTCCTTTGGGTTATGGAGGACCTCACGCTGCATTTTTTGCTACAAAGGAACAATATAAAAGAAAGATACCTGGAAGAGTTGTTGGCCTCTCAGTTGATTCTGAAGGCAATCCAGCATATAGATTATCCCTTCAAAGTAGAGAACAGCACATAAGGAGAGAACGAGCCACAAGTAATATTTGCACAAGCCAGGTTTTATTAGCTGTTATTTCCGCTGCATATGCAATGTATCATGGACCAAAAGGTCTTAAGGATATTGCAATAAAAATCCATTTTTTAATGGATGTTTTGCATGAAAATTTAAAAAAATCAGGATTTAAAATTGAATCTTCAAGTGTTTTTGACACATTGAAAGTTTACTGTGACGCAGAAAAAATTTATCAAAGAGCAATTGACCAAAAAATCAATCTTAGAAAATTTGATAAATTTGCGATTGGAATTTCATTTGATGAACTTACTGAAATTAAAGACGTACAGGAACTTTTAGATGTTTTTGGCATAAACAATGATCTCAACAACCTTAAAAAAGACTTTTTAAAAAAAACAACTACAAAAATCATTGGAAGTGCTGGAAGGTCAAGTGTTTATTTGAGCAATCCTGTTTTTAACATTCTGCATAGTGAACATAATATGCTCAGGTATCTAAAAAGGCTTGAAAATAAAGATTTGAGCCTTACTTCATCAATGATACCTTTGGGTTCTTGCACAATGAAGCTTAATCCAACTTCATGTATGTATCCGGTAACATTGGCTAAAAATTCCAACATTCACCCATTTGCTCCTGAGATACAGGTGCAAGGATACAGGGAGTTGATTAGCCGGCTTGAGAAAGATTTATGCGCTTTAACCGGTTTTGATGGATGTTCGCTTCAGCCAAATGCCGGCTCTCAAGGTGAGTACGCAGGTCTTTTATGTATAAGAGATTATCACTTAAGCAATGGTAACCAACATAAAAAAGTTTGTTTGATCCCCAGTTCTGCTCATGGAACAAATCCTGCAAGTGCAGTTATGGCGGGCTTCAAGGTGAAAGTGGTTGCTTGTGACAAGCATGGAAATGTTGATTTTGAAGACCTGCAGGATAAATGTCAAAAGTATGGTGATGAAATTGGAGCATTAATGGTTACTTACCCTTCAACTCATGGTGTTTTTGAACACAAAATTAAAGATATTGCTGATTTGATTCATTCTGTTGGTGGTCAGGTTTATATGGATGGTGCAAACATGAATGCTCAAGTGGGTCTGTGTAGGCCTGGTGATTATGGAATGGATGTTTGTCATTTGAATCTTCATAAAACTTTTTGTATACCTCATGGTGGTGGAGGTCCAGGTGTTGGTCCAATCTGCGTTGCGAAACACCTTGAAGATTTTTTGCCTAGTCATTCGGTTGTAAAAACAGGACACAAGGGCAAGCAGGTTTCTTCTGCTCCTTGGGGAAGTGCATCTATACTTTGCATTCCTTTTCTTTACATAAGGATGATGGGTTTTTCAGGCTTGAAAAAAGCAACTCAAACAGCAATATTAAATGCAAATTATTTAATGAAAAAAACTCAAAAAGAATATAAGGTTCTATATAAAGGAAAGACTGGAAATGTTGCACATGAATTTATTCTTGATTTGCGTGATATTGAAAAAGATACAGGTGTCAATGTAGCTGATATAGCTAAAAGGTTGATGGATTATGGATTTCATGCACCTACTGTTTCTTTCCCGGTTCCAGGTACGGTCATGATTGAACCAACCGAAAGTGAAGACAAAGCTGAGTTAGACAGGTTTGCAGAAGCTTTGATTTCTATAAGAAAAGAAATTGAGGAAATTAATGCAGGCGTGATGCCGAAAGAAAATAATGTCTTAAAAAATTCTCCACATACTGCAGCATCAATAGCAAATTCTAGCTGGGATCGTCCTTACACCAGGGAAAAAGCCTTCTTTCCTTTGCCTTGGGTTAAAGAGAGAAAATTTTATCCTTCTGTATCGAGGATAGATGAAACTTTTGGAGATAGGAATTTTATCTGTACTTGCCCCCCAGTCGAGAGTTTTGATGTCGAAGATTAATTATCTCAACTATTCGGCAGTCAATCAGAATCTTAATTTGAGGATTGAGGAGTTCCTTCTTGAAGACATCAAATTGAATCCAGAGAATGTTTGGTTAAGGTTTTGGAAAGGTGATGATTCTGTTATTCTAGGAAAGTCGCAGAAGATAGAAGAAGTTTGCAATATTCAAAACTGCATTGACGATAATGTTGGCGTTTATAGAAGATTTAGCGGAGGAGGTGCTGTTTTTCATGATAGTGGCAATCTTAATATAGCCATAGCTCTTGATAGAAAAAGATGGAACCTGCCACTCGATCCAAAAAAATCTTTTGAATGGCTCTCGTTAATAATACAAAGATTTTTAAATGAAAATGGACTAAATAGTTCAACTGGAAGGATAAGCGATATACTTGCTGCAAGGTCGAATGATTTTAAAAAAGTTTCAGGTACTGCTCAAGCCAGAAGGGGTAATGCACTTCTTTGGCATGGTACATTGCTTATCGATACGCCGATAGAGAAAATAAAAAGATATTTGCCCATACCTCCTGATAGGCCAGGCATACCGCATGAAGATTATGTTTCAAATTTGAAAATGTTAGACGTTTGTCTGGGTGTCAAATCTATAAAAAAGCAAATATTACAAATAGCAAAAGATTTTTTTCAAATACCATGTCTCGAATTTAATTTTGATGATGAGATAAAGGGTAGGTTGCCAGAAACAGAATATATGAATATTTTGAAAAAAGAATAAATTCAACTAATTTTCTTGTTTGTCTTCTTGTTTTGTTGATTTTGAAAAATCAATATACATTTGTGCCAAAACCAAAGGCCCTAACGGCCCTGATGCCGCACCTAAAAGAATACCCATTGTTTCATTTGCTAATGATCCAATTGTTAAAAGGATGGATTGTGTTATAGCGATTGAGATCCCAGTTACAGTCAAGGTAAAAAACATGTACCACACCTTTCCTTTTGAAAGATTTATGCTTTCTGTAATTGACGAGAATCCAGATGTTTTATTTTCTAGCATTGAAGCCATCCAAAATAAAGAAGCGATTGAAAACCACATAAGGGCAGGGGCAATTATTATGAATCCAAAACCGGCAGTCATAACACCAATCAATATTGCAAAACCAATAATCAAACTGAAAACTACTATGGTTAAAAGGAACCTTGGAGAAGCTTCTACTGCTTGGTTTAGACATTCTTTTACGGATATGTCATCATCCTTTGCTTTCTTTAAAGATATTGTTGTGATTAAAATTTGACAAAGCATTGTAAACACAAGTGCAAGAGCACCTGCAGGGGTGCTAAAGAAGCTAAAGATAGCAGCTTCCATCGCTGCTTGTGTGGTTTGGTTAGCTGCTTCAATGGTTGCTGGATTCACACCACTTCCTCTGTAAATTAGTATGCTTGGAGTAGCTGTTAATATCCAGACCGGGATAAAGAAGTTCAAATCTAAAAATTTTTCAAATGACTTTGTCAGCTGATTCATTGAGAAAGCCTCCCTGGATCCATTATTTCTTTTAATTCTTTTTTAGAGATGTTTGTCATTTCTGATGCTACATCGAGTATGCTTCTTTTTTCGGCATAGGCTTTTTGGGCTATCTCTGATGCTTTTTTATAACCGATTCTTGAGTTCAGGGCAGTGACTAGTATTGGGTTTTTCCAAAGTCTTTCCTGGATAAGGTCTTCGTTGAATTCAATGTTATTTATTGCTTTTTCAGAAAGCGCAATCATGGAATTTGATAATAGCTCAATTGATTCAAGTAAATTTTTTGAAATAAGTGGATATGTGACATTTAACTGAAAGGATCCAGAGGAAACCGCATTCGTTACAACGTTATCATTTCCTTGAACTTGAAAACAAGCTTGACAGACTGCTTCTGGTATAACCGGGTTGACTTTGCCGGGCATTATCGATGAGCCTGGTTGAAGTTTGGGTAATTTGATTTCTGATATCCCTGCAAGTGGTCCTGAGTTCATCCATCTTAAATCATTTGATATCTTATAAAGACATGATGATAAGTTTTTTAAGCGAGATGAGGCAATCAATAAAGGAAGCGGAATAGACATACCTAAAAATGGAGATCGGATTTGTTTAAGTTTTAATGATGTTTTTTTAGACATTATGACTAAGCATTCTGAAGTAGCTTTTTTGGATGAATTTGCACCAGAACCAACAGCTGTTCCACCTAAAGGAATTTCAGATAAAGTTTTTAAACAGTCGTTGATTTCTTCAAGACAGTATTCAAGACCATGTTTCCAAGCTTTAAATTCATCTTCAATCCTGATTGGCAGGGCGTCCATTAGGTGAGTTCTGCCAGTTTTTATCAAGCCAGAGGACTTTTGCGCAAGCGCTTCTGTTTCGTTTATTAGATTCTTAAGAGATGGAATTAGGTGATCCTTTACCGCTAAAGCAACTGCAATCTGTATTGAGGAGGGTATCACATCATTTGATGATTGCCCTATGTTTAAATCATCATGAGCATCAATTTTTGAACTTGATATTTCAGAGCTCCTTTTTGCTATAACCTCATTAACGTTCATGTGTGTGCTTGTCCCAGAGCCTGTCTGGAAAACATCTATTGGAAATTGATCAAGCCATACTCCATCCATTACCTCTTGACTTGCTTTTCTTATGGGTTTAAGCTTGCCTTCTTCAAGCAGTCCAAATTTACTATTAGCTTGAGCCATGGAATATTTGATTAGAGCAATTGCTGAAATTACATGTTGAGAAACTTGTTGTGATGATATTTTGAAATTATCTATTGCAAGTTGAGTTTCTTTTCCGTAAAGTTTATTCATCTGAAACTTAATTCTATATCTATTATTTTTTTGGTTTAGCATTAATTCAAAAAAAAATATAGAATTTAGTAAGAGGTTTTTTAGGTGGAAAAAGTAATTGTGTATATTGATGCTCATAATCTTTATAGATCACATATGGATTATGGGATCGCGAGAGTTGATGTAAAAAAACTTGTTCAAAACATCATTGGTAACAACAAAAGGTTAATAAGGGCCTATTATTATGTTGCTTTGCCAGATAGAAACCTGGACCCAATCGCACATGATCGCAAATCTAAATTTGTAGAATTTATTAATAGGCAAGAAAGAATGGAAGTTAAGTTAGGTAAATTGAAAGTTGAGACAAGAAGAGTCTCTAAGGATATTCTTGAAACAATAAAAAAAGCATGTCAAGATAAAAGCCTCCCAAGAGAAGCGATTTCGAAACTGGCAAGCTTGGAAGCTTCATTAAGGAGTTTTCTGATAGATGATGCAATTGAAATCAAAGAGAAAGGAATAGATGTTCAAATAGCTGTAGATATGATTAAAGATGCTAATAGAAAAATATCAGATGTTCAAATATTAGTTTCAGGAGATGCAGACTTTATTCATCTTTTGAAAAACCTCAAGGAAATCGGACAGGTTGTTGGTGTCGTTTCTTCTAGAGGAAATGTGTCTTCTGAACTGATTAATCATTCTGATTTCCATAAACTTTTGGATAAGTCAGATTTTAAAAAACTTTCCTTGAAGTGAATTGATTATGGATATTTCTGTTTTTTTAGGTATTTGTGCAATAGTCCTTCTTGTTTTTGATCTTGTTGCTTATGAAAGAGTGGGTGCAGGATTATGGTTTTTATTGATTGTTTTTGGCTCACTTAGTCCTTCAGAAGGTCTTGCTGTTATTGTTGACCCGGCTGTAGTTACGATTTCTGCTTTGTATGTGCTTGGTTTTGCAATCCAAAAAAGTGGAGCTTTTAATTTGATAGGAAGATTCTTGGTAGGAAGTGAAGGAGAGCCAAAATCTGTCACAAGATTTAGAGTTGGTTTTTTCTTTTTTGTGATTGCGGTCCTTTCAATGTTTCTCAATAATACTGCTGTTGTGATAATTCTTATACCTGTTGCATTAGAGCTAGGAAGAAGAAGTGGCATTTCTACAAGTAAGCTTCTTATACCGATATCTTATGTTGCAATATTAGGTGGAGCAATGACCCTTATAGGCACTTCAACTAATTTGCTTGTTGCTCAGTCTTATTCAGAGCTTATCACGTTAAACCAATTAGATTTTCGAAAAATAGAAATGTTTTCTTTTGTAGTTCCAGGTTTTGCTGCTGCTCTTGCGGGCGGAATCTGGTTAACTTTTTTCGGAAGAAAATTGCTTCCCGATACTCATATTCGTGAAAATTTGACTGAAAATTATGAGCTAAACAGCTTTATGGTTGCTTTTCGAATACAAGAAAATTCAATATTGATAGGTAAAAATCTTGAAGATTCAGGATTTCTTTTTGAGTCAGGAGTTGAGCTTATAGAGATACACAGAAAAGATCATCATATGGTCATGGCTCCTCACAGGGATACTTTATTTGTTGAGGGTGATGAGTTTTTGGTCAGAGTTAACCCTGAGAGGTGTGGTTATCTCTCAGAAAGGTATGAAATACAAATGATAGGACCTGAACAGGAGCTTCAATCTGCCGCAGAAGAAGGCTTGAAGTTAGGCCAAGCGTTAGTTGTTCCTGGCTCTCAGATGGCAGGAAGAACAATTGCAGAGCTTTCATTTCGTGATCATTTCGGCTTGACTGTTCTCGGAATAAGACATGGATCAAAACCAATAAAGGGTTCATTGATGAATTATCGATTACGTGTCGGTGACACATTGCTTCTCCATGGAACTTCAACGAATTTTGAAAAAATTAATGAACCTTATTCAGATTTAGTAATTGTTTCTGAAAATAAATATAATTTTTTCCATAGAAAGCATGCTAATGTTGCAATATTGGCATTATTTGCGTTTATATTTTTAGCCTATAAAGGATTTTCATTAGATCTTGTTTCAATCATTGTTGTGGGTGGAATGTTGATCTTCAATACTGTAAAGATAGAAGAGGCAATAGAGGCAGTTGATCACAAAGTGGTTGTCCTTCTTGTAGGCCTTCTTGCCTGGAGTAACGCAATGTATGAAAAAGGGATTTTCGATAATCTTGTTCAGGATCTCCAAGGCGGTCTTCAAAATATTTCCTCCTCCTCAGCATTGGTCATTATTTATTTGCTAGTTGCAGTAGCAACAAGTTTCTTATCTAATGCAGCAACTGCAATTACATTTGTGCCATTAGTTTTGACGTTATGCACTTCGATGAATTGGGATCCTTATCCTTTCATGCTTGCAGTTGCGATAGCGGCTTCAGCATCCTTTGCAACACCTATTGGGTATCAGACAAACACTCTTGTGTTTAGTTTGGGCCAGTACAAGTTTAAAGATTTTATAAAGATTGGAATTCCAATGACTTTGATAACAGGTGCTGCAGCCTGCTGGACAATTATTTATTACTATCTTTAGTCAATAATTTCTAAATTACCAATTCTGTTTTTGCTTTCGTTTTCTAATATTTTTTCTTCAGCAAATTCTGATATATTTGTAATTATTTTTTGCCAAATATTATTTTCTAAATTTTTATAATCTGATAAATAGGGCTTCCCTGACTCGCATGTTTGAGCTATTGATGGATCAAAAGGTATTTCTCCAATTATTTTTAAATTATTTTCTACAGCAAATGAATCAATTGCATTGGGGAAAAGTGGTAGTATTTTGTTTTGTGATTTGTCAAAATAACCACTCATGTTTGTGATAATTCCTATAATTTCACAATTCAATTTATCAAAAGCACTTTTTGACCTCAAGGCATCATTTATTGATGTATTTTGAGGTGTTGTTACAAGCACGCTTCCTGATGGTTTAAGTATGCTTGCTAGAGATATTAAAGGGTCTCCAGTACCTGGAGGTATATCAGCAATAAGGATATCAATCTCCCCCCATTCCACATCTTTCGTTAATTGTTCTAATGCTCTATGCACTACTGGACCTCTCCATATCAGTGGTTTATTCCTGCTAACTATTGAACCCATTGAAAGTATTTTTATCCCATGTCTTTCATGCGGGATTATCGATCCTTTCTCTGTTGCTCCTGTTTTTTCTGGAAGATTGAAGAAGTGGGACTGGCTAGGTCCGTATATGTCTGCATCAAGCAATCCAACCTTAAACCCTTTTGAGGAAAGGCCAAGTGCAACATTGGCAGAAACCATTGATTTTCCAACCCCACCTTTGCCTGATCCAATAAGAATTGATGTTTTTATTCTGTTTTTATTGCTTGTTGTTGTTTTCATTAAAGTATAGTTTAATTACTAAAAATGTTTTTTGGTTCAAATTCAAAATTATTTGGTGACTCAAATGTGTTCCATGAAAGACTAGGAGCGGAAAGCCTCATGAACATATTAAACATTAATGCTGGATGATTGCCTCCGCTCAGGTTTCCACCACCTTCTTTTGAACCAATCCATATTCCAGTACATAAATCAGGGATGCATCCAACATACCAACCGTCTCTATTGTTTTGGCTTGTGCCGCTTTTTCCAAAAACAACATGCTTCTTTGGCCCAATTGTTTTGCCTGTAGAGGGAAACCATTCCTGGATACATTCTCCAGCTAATTTCGGGATTTCTCTATCTAAACCGCTGCATGTTACCGATGCAGCTGCAGTACTTTTCTTATCCTGAAGGGCTTCTCCAAGTATGTAGATGGTTTTTTTGGCTGTTTGTGCTTCAAATATTTTTTGGGAGTTGTTTTGATGTTCGAAAAGTATTTCACCATTTTCAGTAGCGCCAGATTCAAAAAATTTAAAATTCCTTTTTTCTCCATACGAAGCGAGAGTGGAAAAAAGTGTAGTTACCTCAAGAAGATTCATTTCTATTGATCCAAGAGCTGCTGAAAGATAGTTTTCCCAAGGTCTTTTGAAGTTCATTTTTTCCCAGTATTCTGATATTTTTTCATTTCCTACTTTGTCTAAAAGCGCAACAAAAGGAATATTTGAAGAGTTTGCAAAAGTATTGATCCAATTTGATATTTTCAGATATTCATCATTATGGTTTTCAGGAGCATATATGCTCGAATCGTCTTCGTTCCAGAATAAGGTTTGTTTATCTGCTGTTTTCTGATTTAAATCCATTCCATCTTCCAATGCAACCGTGAAGATGAAAGGTTTAATTGTAGAACCGGGGCTTCTGAATGATTTTGAAAAATCATACCAGTTTCCCTGTGAGGTTATTTTTTCATCCTCAAGACAATCTAATTCATCTCCATTTTCGTAATTTGATCTTTTTTGATTTGCCGTTACTTCATGTTGAGAGGTTACAAAAGCTCTAATTGCTCCCGTTTTTGGATCTACTGAAATTAAGGAAACACCCTCTAACCCACCAAGCTCTTTGTCAATTTTTTGTCCCCTGATTCTCTCCATAAAGAAACAAACAGAAGCATAGGCATTATTTTGAAGTTTTTTATCTAAAGTTGTGTTGATCAATGGGTAATCAGAAAGGTTGACATCGGAGTTTTCTTTAAGGGAGTTAATAAAACCTGTTGCATAAAATGTTTTTTCTAATGGTTTTAATTTGATTTCAGCATTTAAATTTTCTCTATATTCTTTTTCGTTCATGAATCTTAATTCAAGCATTCTTGCAAGAACGCTTTCTTTTCTCTCGTTGGCATTGCTGATATATGTAAGAGGGTCATATCTTGTTGGACTTTGAGCTAGCCCAACAATTAATGCTACCTCGTGTGTTTTTAGCTCCCATGGTTTTTTTGAGAACAAAGACTCAGAAGCATTCAGCAGTCCCGGATTTGAGGGAATAAAGTTGATCCATGTGTACCAATTTTCAAGTATCTCTTCTTTTGTCATTTCTTTTTCTATAAGTATTGCCGCAAAAATTTCACGTAATTTTCTAATGTATGTTTTTTCTTCACCAACAACTTCTTTAAATGCTGTTCTTGCTAGTTGTTGAGTTATGGTTGATCCGCCTTCAACAATTTTTTTATTTTTTTGATTTGTTAAAAATGCTCTTGCAATCGCAGACCCGTCAACACCTCCATGTGAAAAAAATCTTTTGTCTTCTGCTGCAATTGCTGCAAGCATTAATGTTTTGTTTGACATTTCTCTCTGGATATCCAATTCGGGAATTCCTGTTTTTGAATTCTTAAATTCAAATCGTTTAAAGCCATCTTGATAATATATTTGATTTCCATATCTGTCTAAGTAAACTGGAGAGCTAGGGGTTTCGGCAAGTCTTTGCCTTATATCACCCATTTCACCTCTTACCGAAAATGAAATATAAGCTATAAAAATCAAAGAAATTGAAACAAGTGTCCTTAAAAATGCTCTAATTATTTTTAATAACATCCTGATTCTCATGATTCTTTTAGTAGATTTTATTTATTACTTTCTATAATTGAGTGTTGAAATGACGAGTAATTCAAATTCTATAGATTTTTTATTAAGGTGCGCTGATACCGTTGTTAGCAAGGATGAGCTTAAAAAAAGAATTTCAAGTAATAAAAAATTAAACCTTAAATTAGGGGTTGACCCAACAGCTCCAGAGCTTCATTTAGGACATATGGTCATTCTTAAAGTTTTAAGAAGATTTCAGGATCATGGGCATAACGTTCAAATTGTTATCGGCGGCTTTACAGCGCTAGTTGGTGACCCAAGTGGTAAAAAAACTACAAGACCAGTGCTAACATCGGCTGAAATTAAAAAAAACACTAAACGTTACAAGGAGCAAGCATTATTAATCCTTGATTCAAAAAAAACAGATTTTCTCAATAATAATGATTGGTTAGGCAAGTTGTCTGCTGCAGAAATATTAAAGATATGTCAGGCAAGGAGCCTTAACAGAATCATTGAAAGAGATGATTTTAGAGGTCGCTTAGAAAGAGGTGAAAGCATTAGGGTCCATGAGGTTCTTTATCCGATATTTCAAGCTCATGATTCTGTTGTTATATGTCCAGATGTGGAGATGGGTGGCACAGATCAAATTCCAAATTTCATGACAACAAGGCAGGCGATGAAGGAAAATGGGCAGGAACCTGAGGTGGTTATAACCATGCCTCTTCTTGTAGGTCTCGATGGAAAAAAGAAGATGAGCAAATCTTATGAAAACCATATATCTCTTGAAGAGGATGAGAAAAACATGTATGGAAAATTAATGAGTCTTCCTGACGCTCCAATGAGAGATTATTTTCGATTATTAACAGATATTGAAGATTTGAAGATATCTGAGATTTTAAAAATGCATCCAATGGATTCAAAAAAAATTCTTGCTTTTGAGGTAACTGCTTTCCTCAAAGGCGAAGAGGCTGCGCTATCTGCAAAGTCTCATTTTGAAAAAACAATACAAAAAAAGACAGTTCCTGACGACAGAAAAACCTTTACGCATTCTGATGATATTAATTTGTTGGATGTAATTTATAAAACAGGCAATTTTTCTAGTAAAAATGAGGTAAAAAGGCTTATTTCTGGAGGTGGTGTAAAGGTTGATGGAGATACAATCAGTGACTGGCAATTTTTATTTAAGCCAAGATTCAAAGGTACAGTGAAAGCCGGAAAAAGATTCTGGTTTGATTTGGAGGTATTGTGACAAAAATTACTATGCAGAATGAGGAACTATGTGTTCCAAATAATCCAACAATTCCCTTTATAGAAGGAGATGGAATAGGTCCAGATATATGGCAGGCAAGCGTGCGTGTTTTTGATGCATCTGTAGAAAAGGCGTATTCTGGAGACAGAAAGATTGAATGGCTTGAGGTTTTAGCAGGAGAAAAAGCCTACAAGGAAACCGGCAGTTGGCTTCCTGATGCAACTATACAAGCCTTTAAGGATCATCTAGTGGGAATAAAAGGACCTTTAACCACTCCTGTAGGCGGAGGGATGAGAAGCTTAAATGTTGCTTTGAGGCAGATTTTAGATCTTTATGTTTGCTTGAGGCCTGTTAGATGGTTCAAAGGTGTTCCTAGCCCTGTAAAAGATCCTCAAAAGGTTAATATGGTGATTTTTAGAGAGAATACTGAAGATATTTATGCAGGTATTGAGTATGCTTTTGACTCAAAGGATACGAGGAAGTTTTTGGATTGGATGTCTGATGAATTCCCTGAAAAGTATAAGAAAATAAGATTTCCTGAATCCTGCGGAATAGGGATTAAGCCAGTTTCAAAAGAGGGTACATCTAGACTTGTGGGATCTGCTTTTGATTTTATGTTTAAAAACAAAAGAAAAAACTTAACACTTGTACATAAAGGAAACATAATGAAGTTCACAGAAGGAGCCTTTAGAGATTGGGGTTATGAGGTTGCAGACTCTAGAGGTGCAAAAGTCTTGGATGAAGGACCTTGGAGAGTTTTTGAAACTGGAGAGATTGTCAAGGACGTTATTGCTGATGCATTTTTACAGCAAATACTAACAAGGCCAGATGAATATGACGTTATAGCAACACTTAATTTAAATGGTGACTACATTTCAGATGCACTTGCTGCTCAGGTTGGAGGTATCGGTATTGCCCCTGGAGGTAATCTTAATTACCAATCTGGTCATGCTATTTTTGAGGCAACTCATGGAACAGCACCAAAGTATGCAGGACAGGACAAGGTCAATCCAGGCTCAGTTATACTTTCAGGTGAATTGATGTTGAGGCATCTTGGCTGGACTGAGGCAGCTGACCTAATAATAAAAGGAATAGAAGATTCAATTGTTGAAAAGCAGGTTACTTATGATTTTGCCCGTTTGATTGGTGGCGTTGAGCCCATTAGCTGTTCTGCTTTTGGAGATTCTATTATTGAGAGGATGTAATGGATTTTAAAGAATATCAAGGAAAAAAAGTTTTATCTGAAAGATTTGAAAATGTAGCCTTAGGGCTTGTAACTTCAAATGTAAGTGATGCCGTTAGTTATTCTTCAGAGGTTGGTTTTCCAGTAGTTATCAAGGCGCAGGTTCTTATAGGTGGCAGAGGTAAGGCTGGTGGTGTAAAGCTAGCTTTCAATCAGGAAGAAGTTAAAAGTATTTCTGACGATATATTGGGGATGGATATAAAAGGACATAAAGTCGAGGAAATACTTGTTGCAAAAGCTGTTGACATAAAAGAGGAATGGTACATGAGCATAACTTTTGATAGAGGGAATCGATCCATGACGCTTATTTTTTCTGTTGAAGGTGGCGTTGACATAGAGCAGGTCGCTCATGATTCTCCAGAAAAAGTTCTTAAAATGCCAATTGATTCACTCAAAGGTTTAGAGATTTCTGACTTGGAGAAAAGATTGATTGGAGCAGGTTTGAACAAGAATTATGTTGATGAAGTTGTAAAAATAATAATCTCTTCATATGGCATAGTTGTAGACAAAGACTTGACGCTTTTGGAGGTTAATCCTCTTGTTTTAACTGATGATGAAGAAATTGTTATTCTTGATTGCAAGATGAGTGTTGATGATACTGCTGAGTTTAGACAATCAGTATTATTTGAAATGAATCCAGAGGATGGCGAATCTAGGGAAAAAATAGCAAAACAACAAGGTTTTTCTTACGTTCACTTAGAAGGAAATGTAGGTATTATTGGAAACGGAGCAGGTTTAGTTATGGCAACTATGGATGCTGTCAAAAATGCAGGTGGAGAACCAGCTAATTTTTTGGATATAGGAGGAGGAGCAAAAGCGGAAGTTGTAAACAATGCTTTGAAGCTTGTTGAAGGAAATCCAAAAGTTAAGTCAATATTCATTAATGTTTTTGGAGGAATCACAAGGGGAGATGAAGTTGCTAGAGGTATAGCTGATGTTGTGAATGAATCTGCTCCTAGGGTTCCGATAGTGATAAGGTTAACTGGGACAAGAGCAGAAGAAGGTTTGGAGATTTTAAAAAATGAAACGGATTTAAGCGTTACGGATGTTATGGATGAGGCTGCAGAGCTTGCCGTTAGGTTAGGTGATGAATCATGAGTATTTGGTTAAATGATAAAACAAAAGTTATAGTGCAGGGAATGACAGGCAGAGAAGGGACTTTCCATACTGGCAATATGATCAAGTATGGAACCAATGTTGTTGCTGGTGTAACTCCCGGAAAAGGAGGAGATCCTCATTTAGGCTTGCCAATTTTTGACAATTGTTTAGACGCAGTTCAGCATACTGGAGCCACTGCTTCGGTTATTTTTGTACCGGCAAGATTTTGTTTAGCCGCTGTTCAAGACGCTGTTGATTCAGGAGTTAAGTTCCTGGTTGTTATCACTGAAGGCATACCTTTGCATGATGAGATTAAGATTGGAGCATTGGTCAGAAGGGAAGGGGTTATTATGGTTGGTCCAAATTGTCCTGGTATTTTTTCTGTAGGGCAGGCTTCAATGGGCATTATGCCTTCTAGCATTTTCAAAAAAGGCAATATTGGACTTGTTTCAAGGTCTGGAACGTTAACTTATGAACTTGTTGACTTGATAAGTAGAGCAGGTTTAGGCATCTCAACAGCCGTTGGGATAGGTGGAGATAGAGTCATAGGAGCCAGGTTTATTGAAACCTTGAAGGCTTTTGATGATGATCAAGACACACTTGCTGTTGCTATGGTAGGAGAGATAGGTGGTTCAGATGAGGAGGAGGCTGCTGAAATGATTCCTTCATTGTCTAGGATTTCAAACAAAATAGTAGGTTTTATAGGTGGTAGAACAGCTCCTCCAGGAAAGGCTATGGGGCATGCAGGCGCTATTGTAGAAGGGAACAAGGGAACACCACAAAGCAAAGTGGAGGCTTTAGAGTCAATCGGAGTTCCTGTGCCTGAAAAATTATCAGAAATGCCAGATATTTTAAAAGGCTTTATTTCTTAGCCTGGATTTTTTTTATCTTAAAGAATTGTGTTATTTCTTTTTCTTTACGTATTGCAATGTAAAGAATTATTGTTGCAGGAAGTGATGCTTCTATGCCTATGGATCCTCCTGTAATTAAATCATTACCTTCCTTGTATATTGCACCAAATTCTGTTCCTATGTCTGTTCCAGATACAGATATGCCTAATATTGGCCCTTGAATGAAATTCCATGAAAAATGCCACCACCATGCATACCAAAGATTGCCTGTTTTGAGAATTAATTTTGCCATAATCCAGCCTGCTAAAAAAACATTTATTCTGAATAACCACTGAAGATTATCTGCTTCACCTGTGAGAATGGCTTGGTCCCAGTGAACATAAGAGAAAATAAAAGAAGAGAGTGCCAAAGGGATCCAGGCTGGACAGGTGTATGTTAGTGTTCGGAAAATATAACCTCTAAAAAGAACTTCTTCAAAAAGTGCTGCGATAATTAAAATTCCAAACATTTCACCAAGAAGGTCGGGTTTCAACCTGCCAAGCATGTTTGTGAAGGGGTCAATTGAGCCTGTTAGAAGTGAAGGGAGAAGGCAGATGATGAATATTACTGCACCATAATTGAAACCTTCAATACCTTCCAGCAGCCTTTTTTTTGAAAAACTCAGGCCCAAAGTTCCCTTTCTGTCAAAGAAATTAAAGAAAAATTCTGATATAAATATCAAAAAAAGCATTGCAAGTATTGGGCCTACTGATGGAAATCCTGGTATAGATTGCTGCACAATATCTAAACTGCTTACAACTACAAAAGATCCAAAGATTAACCCAATCAAATAAAGTATTATTCTTAGGTTTGTTCTTAAGATTCCTGATTCACACTTTAGGAGGGTTCCGCCATACCTTTTACTAGTGTAGGCATTAAAGCAAAATGAACTTAACAAGTAAAGAATAAAAAATGTTACAAGAATCCCACTCATTTGTAAGAGTTCATTATCTTTACAAGGGTTTCTTCTGTAGGTCTTGTCGTTTCTTGCTTCAGGGATGCTAACGGAGTTTCACAAAGTCTCATTTCTTGATAAATGTTCTTTTTTGCATTGTCAAGATAAAGAAGGCCTGTTAGATGTTCACCTTTGGCCATTGAATCATTAATTGCGCCAATAGCTGCATTCCTGTTATGAACGTCGTAATCTTCTTTTGTGCCTGTTAGCCTTATTGTTGATCCGTCATGCATTTCAACATCTGTTGATTCCCCTTGAGGGATATCGATCTCATCAATCGGTGTAAAGCTAGGAATATAGTCTAAAGTTTGAAGCTCTATGTCGTGATCTTTAACATAGTTGTAGCTTCTTGTGCTTCCTTCATGATTGTTGAAGGTTACGCAAGGTGATATTACGTCTATCACTGCTGTTCCCTGGTAGCTTAGTGCTGCCTGTATCAAAGGGGTAAGCTGTTTTGGTGCGCCTGAAAAGCTTTTCCCAACAAAACCACACCCTAACTGGATTGCTAAACTGGTTAGGTCGATGGGTGGAATTTCGTTTGGAACTCCTTTTTTAGATTTGGAACCTTCATCTGCTGTTGCTGAAAATTGACCTTTTGTCAAGCCATATACACCATTATTTTCAACAATGTAAACCATAGGTGCATTTCTTCTTACACAATGTACAAACTGGCCTATTCCTATGCTGGCTGTATCACCATCGCCAGATACACCTAAAACGGTAAGTTTTCTATTTGCTAAAGCAGCACCGGTAGACACCGAAGGCATCCTTCCATGAACTGTATTAAAGCCGTGTGATTTTGATAGAAAGTACGCGGGAGTTTTAGAGCTGCAGCCTATTCCAGACATTTTTGCTACCATGTGTGGTTTTATTCCATTGTTAAAACACGCCTTGATGATCTTATCAGTTATTGAATCATGTCCACATCCGGCACATAAGGTTGATTTTCCACCTTTATACTCATGTATTGGTAGTCCAAGTATATTTTCTTTGCTCATGCTTTTTTGTTTATTTTAATTTGTGTTTTTTCAATTATGTTGGCTGATATTTTTGATGCTGACATCGGCATTCCATCTGAATAAGCACATGATTTAATTTTTTTAATATTCAATGAGTCCAGTTCTTCCTTTATTAAGTTAAACATTTGAGCATCTCTATTTTGCTCTACTATGAAAATTTCTTCATGTGAATCTATAAATTCGTTAACTTTCGGAGATAGAGGTAGGGCCCTGATTCTAAGATAGTCAATTTCTACTTTTTGTTTTTTTAGAATATCTATTGTTTCTTCAATAGCTGTATGAACGGTCCCATATGATATCAAACCTATTTTTGAATTAGATGATGAGTGCTCTATTTTTGGTTGAGGCATTTTCGTCCTAAGGCCTTTATGTTTTTTTGCTAGCCTTTTCATGTTGCGTTCATAAACTTCAGGATCTTCTGAATATGTTGCATCTTCATCATGTCCACTTCCCCTTGTGAAGTAAGAGGAATCTGGATGTGGATTTCCTGGAAGTGTTCGATAAGGTATGCCATCTCCATCAACATCTCTATACCTGCCCCAGGATTCAACTTTATTTAAATCTTCTTCCTTCAGTATCTTTCCCCTGTCAAAAGGTTTGTCAGGATATTCAAAATCATCACTGATCCAAGGGTTCATGCCTAAATCTAGATCAGAAAGTACGAAAGTTGGAGTTTGAAATCTTTCTGCAATATCAAAAGACTTCCATCCAAATTCAAAACATTCCTTTGGGGTTGCTGGTAGAAAAACAGGATGTGTGGAATCTCCATGTCCAAGTTTGTAACAAAAATTTATATCTGATTGTTGCGTTCTTGTTGGAAGTCCTGTTGAAGGACCTACTCTCTGGATATTCCAAAAAACACCTGGAACTTCTGCGTAATAGCCCAAGCCAATAAATTCTGTCATTAGCGATATTCCTGCTCCACTTGTTGTAGTCATTGATCTAGAACCGGCCCAACCTGCACCAAAAACCATTCCAGCTGCTGCTAATTCATCTTCTGCTTGAACAACTGCATATGTTTTTGAGCCATCAACATACTCTCTATGCTGTTTCAAGTATCCAATTAAGCTTTCTGCCAAGGAACTTGAAGGTGTAATAGGGTACCATGCAAGAAAGGTAACCCCTCCAAAAAGAGAACCTAAAGCTCCAGCTTGATTTCCGTCAACTATCATTTTGTCTTTGGTTAAATCTCTTCTTTCAACTTTCCAAGGTTGATCTTTTTTGTGGTTTTCTTTTATGTAATTTCTACCTTCATCAATTGCTTTTAGATTTAGCTCAATTGCTTTTTGTTTGTTGTTGAATTGATGCTTCAAAGCTTCGACTATTGCTTCTTGCTCTATTCCTATGACTTCAGAAAGAGCTCCAACATAAACTGTATTTGTTATAAGCTTAGCAAGCTTTGAATTAACACCTCTAGCTATTTTTGAACAAGGAACATCGTAAAGAATTAAATCGTCTCTCTCTACCGGCATGCGGGTATCACTGTTGTATATAACCACTGAGCCTTTTTTCAACTTGCTTAAATCTTTTTCCCAGGTATCTGGGTTCATGAGAATTGCTATATTGGTATCATCAGCTGGAGCAGGGTAACCTTCTTCTGTGACTCTTATTAAAAACCAAGTTGGTAGGCCAGCTATATTTGATGGGAATAGATTTTTTCCTGAAACTGGCAATCCCATTTTGAATAAAGCTCTATGGATTATTAGATTTGCACTTTGTGATCCTGAACCATTGGCGGTTCCTACAGAAACCATTAAATTGTTAATTATTGTTTTCACTACAAAAGTGCGATTCTATATTACGTTCCATAGAACGTAGCGATGGTGTTAGGATAAATGTGTAATTTATGAAAAACAAATTTTCTGGAAGTAAAAAAGATTGCTTGCTTTCTGCTTCTCAATGTGACTTTGGTTTTGAGGCCAAGGATATAAATAAAATCAAACCAATAGGTGATCGAATAATAGGCCAGGAAAGAGCAGTTGAGTCTATTCAGTTTGGCTTGAGAATGAAAAAGCCAGGTTATAACATTTTTGTTTCAGGTATATCTGGATCTGGTAGAAACTCAACAGTTCAAAAATATGTAGATCATTTATCTTCAAAAGCCACAGTGCCAAATGATTGGTGTTATGTGCATAATTTCTCACAACCAGATGAACCTTTGGCTTTAAGTTTAAGCCCAGGAAGGGGTAGGAAGTTTTCTGAAGATTTAGAAAATTTAATGAATAGGCTAAAGGATGAAATCCCAAATGCTTTTGAAAGTGGTGAGTATAAAGAAGAATTAGACAAGCTTCGTAAAAAAGGCTCCGAGATGAAAAAAGGAATAATTAAGGAGATGGAAGAAATCACATCCTCTCATAACTTCTTGCTTAAAAAGACAAGCATGGGAATAATCACTATTCCAATTTGGGAAGGAGAGCCGATAGATGAAAGAAAGTTCAGGGCACTTCCTGAAGAAGTCAAGGAGCAGATGCAGGAAACTCAAGACAAGCTTCAAGAAGAGCTAAATGACCACTTAGAGCAGATCCAAAAGATAGATGATGAAATTCAAAAAGAAGTGAACGATCTTGACAGAAGGCTCATTCTCTTTTCTGTTGGAAGACACATGAGAAGGCTCCAAGAAGATTATAGAGACATGAAAAATGTTTCAGATTGGCTCATTGAGCTCCAAGAAGATGTATTGAAAAATGCAGATTCTTTTAGAAAGAAAAATGAACCTCAGGGACAGGTTCCGGTTTTGGCTATGCCAATGCCTTCCGGTCCTAATCTTAGGAAATACAGTGTTAATCTAATTGTTGACATGTCAAAAGAAGAAGGCTCTCCTGTTGTTCTTGAAAAAAATGCAACTTTTGCAAATCTTGTTGGAAAGATGGAAAGAAGGGTTGAAATGGGAATGATGACAACTGACTTCACAATGATCAAGGCAGGAGCCTTACATCGAGCAAATGGAGGTTATATTGTTTTAGAGGCAATTGATGTTTTGAAACATCCAATCGCCTGGGATGGGCTCAAGAGAGCATTGACTGATGGCCAGGTGTTGATAGAGGATATTGCGGACCATGCTGGATATGCAACCACAACAACAATGAAACCAAAACCAATTCCAGTTGACCTAAAGGTTGTCATGATTGGCAGCCCTTGGGTCTATCACCTTCTGGCTTCTCATGATGAGGACTTTAAAGAGCTTTTTAAGGTTCGAGCAGATTTTGATAGCAGTTATGGTTCAGACAGTGAATCCTTTGAGGACTATTGCTCTTTTGTTAAAGAAAGAGTCAATGAGGAGGATTTGCTCAATTTTGACCTTTCTGCAATTCAGAGCCTGTATAGGCATGGGGTTAGATTGGCAGGAGACAGAAGCAAGGTTTCGACAAAGTTTAGCGTGATAACAGATTTAATGAGAGAGTCTAGCCAAGTGGCGTCAGACAAAAACCAAAATCTAGTCAGCTCTTTAGATGTTGAAGAGACTCTTGAAGCTAGAAAAAGAAGGAATAGCTTGATTCCGGATCGTATGCAAGAAATGCTAGAAAGGGAGCATATCCTTGTTGAGACAAGCGATTGTAAGGTTGGTTCAATAAACGGCTTGGCAGTTTTTACCATTTCTGATGAATCTTTTGGAAAGCCCAGCAGGATAACAGTTAACACATTTCAAGGCAAAGGTGGAATTGTCAACATAGAGCGTCAAGCTGACCTTTCCGGAAACATACACAATAAAGGTGTGATGATTCTTTCAGGTTGGCTGCATGAAAAATTTGGAAAATACAATTCTTTATCTGTTTCAGCTTCAATTGCATTTGAGCAGTCTTACGGAATGGTTGATGGGGATTCAGCCTCGTCAACAGAGCTTTACGCTATTCTTTCTAGCATTTCTGAAATTCCAATAAACCAAGGGATCGCTGTAACTGGCTCGGTTAATCAAAAAGGTGAAATTCAGCCAATTGGTGGCGTTAACGAAAAGGTGGAAGGTTTTTACGATCTCTGCAAGACAAGAGGCTTGACTGGGGAACAAGGAGTCATGATCCCTTATCAGAATGTAGAGAATTTAATTCTTTCAAAAGAGGTTATTGAATCTATAGAAAAAGGTGAGTTCAATGTATGGGCAGTCAAAACAATCGAGGAAGGCATTGAGATACTTACGGGCAAAAAAGCTGGTGAATGGAATGATGCAAAAAAAATATGGTCAGACGGATCCATTTTTGCTGAAGTTGAGAAAAGGTTGCAAGATTATAGAGAGTCTCCAAGACTTGAACTTGAAGCCTGGAATGAAAAGGTAGAAAAAAAGAAAAAGAAAAAGAGCCCAAAGAAAAGCAAAGCAAAAAAACCTTCAGCAAAGAAAAAATGATAAATAACTAGTCGTGTATTAGCACTTCTTTAAAATCATCACTTATGACTGTTTTCAGGCCTATAGACTGGGAAACTAGACTGATAATCTCATAAACTTTCATATCAACAACAAGTGTAAATCTTTCATTCAGGCTACCTAAAGTTTCTTCAGAAATATCTAAATTAATCTCAAAGCTTGAATTTGCTTTTATTTCCTCTAAGAGCTCAAGGATCGTTCCATCATGGTTAATTGATATATGGTCATCTATGTTCCATAAATCATTCAGCCCTTCATTGTTTTCTTGAATTTCTAAAGTTTTATCTTCGGTTGTGCTTGTTTTGTTGAAAACGTCTAAATTTACAAGAGTTATGCCTATTAAAAGAACACTTATTAAAATTATCCATTTTTTCATCGCAACTTAATCCTATAATCTAAATTTAGGTTATGAAGAAAATAGTTGTTATAAGCCTTGACGGTGTACCTTTGACGGTTTTGAAGAGTTTTTTGGAAAGAGGGTTAATGCCAAATTTGAAAAAGGTGATTGCTGAAAGCGGTTTTGACCCAGTGGAGATCAAATCAGTTCACCCTTGTGAATCTGCAACTGCTTGGACTAGCTACATGACTGGCAACAACCCTGGCAAACATAATATTTATGGTTTTGTTGATAGGCATGTTGCTAGCGAGAAAAAAGGAATATACATAGTTAACTCTAGCTATAGAGATGGAGATAGCCTGTGGAAGATTCTGTCTGACAATGGTTTAAGGCCTGTTGCAATCAATGTTCCTCTCAATTTTCCTCCAGAGAATGTAAACGGAGTGGTTGTGGGAGGGTTTCTTTCTCCACCTGGCAATAAAGGGATCGTTCATCCTTCTCACTACGAAGGTTATTTGAATGAGATTGGCTACAAGCCAGATCCAGACAACAGCCTTGTGAGAAAGGATTTGCATGCCTGGTATGAAGATCTTGTCAAAACTGAAAGCGTGAGGATTGATTTTTCAAAAAAAATATTTCAAGAAGAGAAGTGGGATTTTTTTCATTTGCATGTAATGGGAACTGACAGACTGCATCATTTCTTATGGGAAAAATGGGAAGATGACGATCCTTTTTGGCAAGAAAAATTTGAAGATTTTTATTCTGAAATAGATTCACAAATTGCTTGGTTTTTTGAGAAAGGTAAGGATTGTACTTTTGTAATGCTTTCAGACCATGGTTTCTGTAGCACCAAATATGAGCTTGACTTAAATGCATGGCTTATCGAAAAGTCATTATTAAAACTAGAAAAGGGTTCATCATCCTTTAACCCTTTGATGCTTCCTGAAACCAAAGCTTTTTCTTTGCTTCCAGGAAGGATTTATTTAAATCTGAAAGACAGAGAAAAACTTGGAAGCGTTTCTAAAAAGGATTATGAAAGCATAAGGGAAAAAGTGCGTCTTGACCTTTTGGAAATCAGTGACCCTTCTGGAAAAAAAGTTTTTAGAAATGTTTACAACAGAGAAGATATTTATTTTGATGATTTTTCAAATGAGGATTTTTTTCTCAGCCAAGACAAGAAGAATATTACAAAATATGACTTAGCACCTGATTTGATTTGCTTTCCTGAGGATGGTATTGACTTGAAGGCAAGTTTTGAGCCAGGATCAGAAGTTTTTTCACATTCTCTTATTACTGGAATGCATACTTTCGACAATGCTTTCCTGTGGGTTTCGGATAAGCAGGCTGAAAAGGGATCTATCCTTGATATAGCGCCATCTGTACTAAAGAGAATGAAGATTAAATTTAGAATGGATGGGAAGGTTATATTTTGATAAAAAAAATTAGAAATTTCGCGATAGTTGCACATGTTGATCATGGAAAATCAACACTTGCAGATCGAATTTTAGAAATGACAGGAACGGTTGATTCCAGACAGATGAGAAATCAATTTTTAGACAAAATGGACATAGAGAGAGAAAGGGGCATAACTATAAAAAGTCAAACTGTAACTGTTTTTCACGATCATAATGGTGAAAAATATCAGCTTAATCTTATTGATACACCTGGACATGTTGATTTTACGTATGAGGTTTCAAGGGCTCTTGCTGCTTGTGAGGGAGTGGTTCTTTTAATAGATGCATCACAAGGCATAGAGGCTCAAACGGTTGCTCATTTTGAACATGCGAAGAAGTTAAATTTAAAAATAATTCCTTGTTTAAATAAATGTGATTTACCTAATCTTGATATGAATGATGCCATTATTGATGCTGCAGATTATTTAGATGTTGATCCAGACGATATTATGCAGATTAGTGCAAAAAGCGGCTTAGGAGTTAAGGAGCTTCTCAAGCAGATTATTTTGAAAGTTTCTGCCCCAAAAACAACATCAGAATATTTTCGAGGGTTGGTTTTTGATTCAGAATATGACAGTTATCGTGGCGTCATAGCGCATATAAGAATTATTGATGGCGAGATTCGGAAGAATGAAAAACTCAATCTTATCGGGACAAACACAAATTTAGATGCTTTAGAGATAGGTTACTTCAGAGATTCAAAAGTTTCAAAAGAGGTTCTTTCATGTGGTGAGGTTGGTTATATTGTTACGAATTTAAAAAACATCAGTGAATGTCGTGTTGGTGACACCATTGCTTTGAAAAAAAATGTGGAAAAAGTCAAAGCTTTAGGAGGGTATGAGCCAGCCAATCAGATGGTTTTCTCAAGTTTTTACCCTGTGGATGGAAAGGATTTTGAAAAATTGAGAACGAGTGTTGAAAAATTATCTCTAAATGATGCTTCCATAACATGGGATGTTGAAAACAGCCCATCTTTTGGATTCGGTTTAAGGATGGGCTTTCTTGGACCTCTCCATAAAGAAGTTATACAGGAAAGGATAGAAAGAGAGTTTAATCTTGATATCATATCGACTGCTCCAACTGTATCTTACAAACTTGTTACAGCAGACAAGAGTTCACATCATATAAAAAGAATTAGAGATATACCTTACGACAAAAACATACGTGAATGGATGGAGCCAGTAGTTAATGCAACTATTTCTTTCCCAAAAGATTATCTAGGCAAGGTTATGGATTTGGTTCAAAAGAAAAGAGGCTCTTTTGCTTCGATGGAAAACAATGGCTACAGAGTTTTTGCAAAATATGAAATACCTCTTGCTGAAGTTGTGAATAACTTTTTTTCAAATTTGAAATCAGCAACTCAAGGATATGCTGGTTTAGATTACAAATTTTCAGGATGGAGAAGCTCTGATCTTCAGGTTGTAGAAATACATGTGGCTGGAAATTCGGTTGAAGCCCTGGGCGGGATAATTCCAAAAGATGATGTTTACTCTTTCTCAAGGTCGCTTGTTGACAAGTTGGCTAAAGAAATACCAAGACATCAGTTTAAAGTGCCTGTACAAGCTTTTTCTGGCGGAAGGATAGTTGCCGCTAAAACTATTCCCCCTTATAGAAAGGATGTTATAGCGAAATGTTATGGTGGTGACATAACGAGAAAAAGAAAACTTTTAGAGAAACAGAAGGAAGGAAAAAAACGACTCAAGCAGGTTGGAACAGTAGCGATACCGCAATCAGCCTTGCTTTCAATTTTAGATCTATGAAGCCTGGTTTTTTGCTTGTCGACAAGCCTTCAGACCATACAAGCCATGATGTTGTTGCGAGAATTAGGAAAAAGATTGAAATAAAGAAAATTGGACATTGTGGAACCTTGGACCCTTCAGTCACTGGCTTGTTGGTTTTGGCAATAGGCAGGGAGGCAACAAGACAAAGCGCTTATGTAACTGGCTTGGAGAAGGTTTATGTTGGGCAAGCTAAGCTAGGTGTTCAGACTCCCAGTCAAGATCTTGAAACCGAACCGACATCAGTCAAAGATGCTAGTTATGTGACCATGAAGAAGTTGGTTGATTCCGCTGCCAGTTTTGAAGGCTTGATAATGCAAAGACCTCCAATGTTTTCTGCTGTTAAAAAGAATGGGGTCCCGTTGTACAAGCTTGCTAGAAAAGGTTTGAATGTTGATAGAGAAAAAAAAGAAAGAAAGGTTTATTTTTTCAGGGTTAGAAATTTAAAATTACCTTATTTCGATTTTGAAACAAAGGTTTCAAAAGGAACGTATGTAAGGACATTAGTGAATGATATAGGTTTGAATTTAGGGTGTGGAGCAGCTTTGTCTCAACTGAGAAGAATTAGCTGTGGGGCTTTTGATGTGAGCAATTCTCATACATTGGATTATTTGCTTTCTGTTGAAAAAAAACAAATAGAGTCATTGATTATCCCATCACAGATTAAGATGTAATATGTATATTGTGAATTTTTTAAGATTGTTTTTTTTGCTTTTATTTTTTAATTCATGTGCAAAAACTGCGACTGCTGGGCAGGGAAGCGTTACTCTTGTAGATTTGGAAATGGGTTTTAGAGGCAATGTCAACCCGTATAGTTATTTTTATTATTTCGCCTTTATGCTTGAAGAGAATGTTGAAGCGGTTAGAGAACTGGGTCAGCTTGGGCAGAATACTCTTATTTTGAAAAAACAAGATGGTTCTTTTTTTGATTGTGTTAATGATGATTGCACCCAGATGCTTGCAAATCTTCCTATAAAAATAACTCATCCTAATATTTCAGACTTTACATCTGTAATTACTGATATAGATATTCTTGCGTCGACGATTACATTAGAGGATGCATTTACAGAAGAAATTCCAATAGACTCTTTGGTTTATTTAGGTTTAGGAGATAATCTAGCTCCAGCAGCTAGTGTTTTGACTCCAAATCGTGGGGAGTATTGGACAAGATACTTACTTTACGTAGCTGATTCAGACCTTACTGGAGGTCAGCCAAAATTTCTTCATGGAACAGGGGGTAAAAAAATAGAAGTAATTGAGGAGGTTGATTATATTTACCAACCACCTTCTGATCTTGATTTTCTAACTGACTGGTATCAGTCAGCCGAAGTGTATGGACTTGATCACTATGAGGCAGAAAACACCTCTTCAAATGCCATTAGATTTACATTAAGACTTGACGAATGGCTTGGTGATGTCGATACTTTTAAATTTCAGATTTTAGTTAGTTCAGGCGGAGGTGTTGACTTTGTGACAAATGAGCCAGGAAATGAAACAGGATTCAATATTGATTGGTTGGATCCATACGTAATCGAATTGCCCTCAAGCCTGATTAAAGGTTTTGAGTACAGTGAAGATTTGAATGGTATTGAGAATTCATTTGACACAAGCCAATCTGCAGCTGATTTGATATGGTGGAGGGTTTACGTTAGATGAAAAACTTTTTTGCAGACTGGTTAACATTTACCTTTATTATTGCGGTTATTTGGTTTGGAGGAAGAGGATCGGGTTATATCAAAACTGAAAAAACTTTTGAGGAAAAAGTCAGGATTGCAGCTATGGCTGAAATAGAGCCAGAACAGATAGAGCTTTTGAAAATCGAGGGCATGTTTCAGGAGCCACCTAGATTAGAAAATTTTGAATTAAAAGCACCTAATGCAAATTTAGGGAGAATAAAAATAAGAAATTTACATATCAATATAAAAAAAATGACTTTTACAGAAGATGTACTAGGGATTAATAATTATTCATTAAGTCAACTAGTGCCCAAAGAAGCAGAGACAGGAAAGATTAGTTTCGATTTGTTGTGGTCTGATTTAGAAACAAGTGTATCTAAAATCATTAAAGATGCAATACCAAAAGTTTTTTTTGACAGTGACATAAGTCTTGAAAATATATCAGGACAATTGCAGCTTGTGATTGGCGGTGCTAATGATATGGAGATGATACCTGCTGAATTGATTATAGAAAAAGAGGGGTTTATAAGGTTTAAAGTTTATCCAAATGGATGGCTTTTAAATGAGCTGCCAGAATCATTTAGGGATCAGGTTTTGGCTGAAATGCCAGGGCATAAAGGCTTAGGCTGGAAATGGAGTGAGGAATATCTTGAAGACTCTATTGTTTTTACAGGCTTGATTTCAGATTGAACTTTTTGTTAAATAGATGGATATAAAAGATTATGGAAAATGCCCTAGTCGAAAAGATATGGATGTTTATATTAGTTATTTTGAATCTAATTTAGACTCATGGAAAAGAAAAAAAATTATCACCGAAGATGTTGATTATGTTTTAAATTTTTCATCAAGAATTTTTAGAACATTGGTAACCGAGAGAGCTTTGACTTTTTCCTCTAATCGAAAAGTTATAGAATCAAGTTTAGCGTATTTTTGTTGGCCAAATGATCTTATTCTAGATACATTAGGCCCAGTTGGTTTCACAGATGACACATTTCTTCTGTGTTTTGTTTTTCTGAATGTTTTCAGAGCTTCAGCAAAAACGCAAAATGACTTCAATCTTATTGTTGATAAGTGTAATCTGATTGTTAATGGTTCGAAGTCTTACTTGGGAAGTGGTATAAAAAAACAGCTTGAAGCTTATGTTCTGCAATCTCTTGTTGAAGGGGAATAGAATAGTAGCACTAATGTCAGAAACACATAAAAGAATCGAGGAAGCTTTCAAGTCTTCAAGATTAAACAAAGATCATTTTTCTATTCAGACTTTCAATATGCTTAGAGCTCAGATAAAAAATGCACGAATTGAAAAAATGACTGATTTAACTGAGGAGGACGTGTTGAAGGTTGTGAAGAAAGAATGCAAGCAGCTCAACGAGTCAATGGAAGCGTTTAAGCTTAGCGGCTCGGAAGAAGGCTATCAAGAGTCTTTAAGGAGGCGTAAGCTCATTGAGCCATTTCTTCCTGAGGAGATTTCTGAAGACATGATTGTTTCTGTTGTTGACGAAGTGCTTTCTTCAACTCAAGATAAAAGTAATTTTGGCCCAATAATGGGCCAGGTCATGGCTAAACTCAAAGGCCAAAATGTAGATGGGAAAAAAGTTCGAAAGATACTTCAAAGGAGAATTTAATGAAAAATTTGTTTTTTATTTTTATTGTTTTTTTTAGCTTTGCTTGCTCACCTGAAAAAGAAGCTAACCCTGGAGGAGAGTCGGCGCAAAGCTTTAATGAGGTAAAGCCTTCAGAAGTCAATTTTGATAATGTAGCTTATTCAGATGAGAAAATTGTTTATTTCTCAAGCAATTGGGAAAACAAAAGCGGAAGTGAGGCTTTTAATAAATTAATTAAACCCTTGATTCAAAAGGGTGTTGATGTAATTCTTAACTTTGTAACTGTTTATGAAAGTGATGAGAAGATTATGGAGGCATCAATGTGTTTAGACTCTGCTGAAAAACAATATGAATACAGGTCGAATGCTCTTGCTTCCTATGACGCCTGGAGTTCTCTTGAGGGGGATGTGATAAGTCTTGAATCTCTTTTGGGTTTGGCTGCAGAGGAGGATAAGTCTTCTTTGGCATCATGCCTTGATAGTGGGATTAATGTTAATGACGCAAAACTTGAAAGAGAGACGATTGTTAATGGGATTGTTAGAGGGAACGACCTTGAGATATCTACCTCACATGGTTTAATTAGGACTAGAATGTTGCCATTCTTAATGGTTGGGCCTTACATGCTGGGCTCAAACATCGACACTGCACAGGTCTTGGATCTTCTTGATAGTTTTGACAACAGTTCTGAAGTCAAAAGATCTAAGATTATTGTTATTGAAGGTGATTGTGATGGCTGCAGGGTGCAAAATTTTGTAAACAAAATAGCTGGAGCTTTTGGAGTCGAATATATTGAATGGAGAGTTTCTGGAGACCCTGTAGGTGACCAATATCTTGAAGCATATGATTCAGATGTTCTTCCATTAATAATGCTTGAGAACGTAAGCGTTCCAAGGAATGTCGAGGAGTTTATTGAGAGGCACGGATCTTTCTCAATTCTTTCAGGCACATTGTATGAAGGTGTTTACAAGATGAAGGGTTTAGACAAGATAGAAGGCGGACATCTAGAAGGTTCTCCTGATGCACCAACATTACATGTATTTGAGGATTTTGAATGCCCAGGCTGTGCGGCATTTAACATTAGGGAATATCCTGCATTGAAAAAAACATTTATAGACACAGGTCTTATATCCCATTCTTTCCATCATTATCCATTGCCAATGCATCAAAATGCTTATGAGGCAGCCATTGCTTCTGAATGTGCATATGAACAAGGTAAATTTTGGGAGTATAAGGATAAGTTATTTGCAAATCAAAAATCTCTTTCTGGTAGTGATTTAGTTAGATATGCAACAGAAATTGGCTTGAATATAGAGAAGTTTAGGTCTTGCAAAAATGGAACAAAGGCAAAAGATAGAGTTAATAGAGACAAAGAGGTCGGTCAATCTCTATCTCTTCCAGGCACTCCGGCATTTATCTTTCCTCCCTACAAGCTTGATTCAGGCTCATTGGGCTATTTGCCATTTTTGATTGATCTTGCTTCGGAAGAAAAATGAAAAAAATAATAAATTTATCTCTCTTGTTCGTTCTCGCATTTGCAAAAGGTGATGCAACGCTTCCAGAAACTCCATTTTGGCCTATGGCAATAGGCAATAAATGGATTTATGAATTTAAAGGGAACTTAACGAGTTCTGTGGTCAATTCATCATTTGAAATAGAAGTCGTTGACAGGGTTATAAAAGATGGTTATACATACTGGCTTGTTTCAGGGTACCCTGGAAAGCTAGGTCCTTTCAAGCAAGAAACTTTAAAAGTTAGATACAACTCACAAATAAAAGGCTATCTTTATAGAACACCTTCAGGTGATGAACTTCCATTTTTACCCTTTGATCCTGAAGGCGCTAGAACTTACAAGGTTGCTTCAGGGAATGCTGAAGGTTGGGATTTAGCAAATTCTATGAAATATCATGTATGCAAAGGTTGTAAAAACATTGGTATTGATGAATGGATACTTAAGGATGGCTTAGGTGTTGTAAGCAGGAATTGGTACGAGCCAAATGGCTCTTGGGGCAATTATGTCTTAAGAGAGGCTTTCATTAATGGTCAGCATTTGTATCCAGGCTACCAAAAAGATGGCTTAAATGTTGAGGTAAGAGCTAATCCTGACAGAACGCAGGTTAGATTTGAAATGATCATAAGAAACCTTTCAGAAGAAGTGAAATCTTTAAATTACCCTTCAGCTCAAAAATTTGATTTTGTTGTATACAACAATGATAAAGATCAGGTTTTATGGCAATGGTCTTCAGGCCAGTTTTTTTTAGAGTCCCTGCAAAGAGACACAATTCTTCCTGGTGAAGAGGTCAAGATAGAAAGAACTTGGAATTACTATAAAAGAGATTCGGTTCTAGTAGAAGCCGGAACCCTTTTTGTCGAAGGTGTCTTACCAATTGTCAATAATGAAATCAGGATAGGGCCTATTCCTTTTGAGGCTGGTTCAGGTCTTGTTGTTGAAGGCTCGAATGCTATCGCAGAAGAAATTCTTGACAATCCTGCATTAGAAATAGTCGTCGATTATTCAAAAAGTCTTTTAGACAATATTAATGCTTCAAGCGGCAGGAACACAAAGCATAAAGTGGTCCTGAACGGTTTGGAGAATTTATTTTTGCAGGGGAAAATGGAGGAGGACCTTGTTGCAGTCAGGGTTTTTGGGAGTAATGAAAACTCTGGTTGTAATCTTACAAGCCTTATTCATCCGCTAGAACCTTTCAAGCCTTACAAAGCCTTAATATCTTTAGAGGATATGGTTCCATCAGGAGAATCATCTTTAACTAGAGCATTGCAGTCAGCATATCTTGATTTAAAAAATCATCCTGGACCGAAATCAATATTTTTAATCACCGATGGAGGCGATTCTTGTGGCGAAAGCCCTTGGGATATAGCAAGAGCTTTGAATAAAAACTCCTCTGATTTCACTTTAGAAGTTTTTGGCTTTAATCTAAGCTCCAAAATGCAATCTGCTTACAAGAAGCTAACAAAAGAAACTGGAGGATCTTTTCACCCCTTTATCACTTTGGTCGAATTGAGCTCTTCACTGGAAGATCTTTCCAATGTTTACATGAATGGAGGTCAATTGGAGATTGTTTCTAATGAGCAAAATAATGAAGGGTTTGTTGTTGTTGATTCTTATGGGTCGATTGTTGCGTCTGGTTTTGTCGGAAAGCCAGTAAGGCTTTTGGAGGGCACCTATTCAATAAGGGTTCTTGGGTCAAAAACTCTTCATGTTCCATCTATAGACATTTCAAAAGGCAGAAGAACAATTCTTTTTCTTGAAGAAAGACTTAAGGAGTTGGATGAGCTTGAAACTATAGATGTAAAGGTTTCTGAAATGAATAGGCAGACAGAGGAAGAGCCTGACGAAAAGGATTCAGGGACAGGCGGAAGAAGAGGCATCAGATAATTTCGAATGTTGGATTTTCTTTGGGAGAATAAAGGTTGTGTTCTTTTTGTAGCATTTATTGTTTTTGCTGTTTTGTATGTTGTTGGACGTCCAGGTAATTTTCAGAGCTTAATAACAAAATCAAATGATAATCTGGTTGTTACCGAGGTAAATGTCATTGACGTTTTAAGAGTTAACCCTCATGACGTTAATGAAACTATAGAGAAAATGGCAAATAAGATTTCAAAAATATCAAAACTTGATACAAAAAAAGCAGAAGATTTAGTTGTCGAAGGTCCTTTGATTGGTGAGTTTAAAGGCGGTTTAGTTTATGTTGAAGTCACAGGCTCTCAGCTTGATTGGCTCTCTCCGGGAGATAGGTTGTTGGTTTTTACTTGTTCTGTTTACTCTTATCCAGCACAGGCTAGAGATTGCTTTGAAATCCCCGATCAAAAAACACTCTATATGGACTATCCACCAAATATAAGAGGTGTAATTGACAATAGGGGAAATTTTAAAGAATTAGATTCATCAAAATTAACAAAAGGTTCAAACTTCGAAGGAATGATTTTAGTTGCAGATGTTTCTTTACGTGAGGCAGGATTCTTGGATCCTGATTTTGAGGAAAAATGAATTTTGGTAAAAAGATAATTAATAAATGGCATATTGACCCAAAGGCTGCATTCTTAAATCACGGATCTTATGGAGCTTGTCCTATCGCTGTGCTCCAAAAACAAAATGAAATAAGAGAAAGAATGGAGAGGCAACCATGTGAATTCCTAGGAAGAGATGTTTGGGAAGGGTTAATTGAAGACTCTCTCGAGAAGGTTGGTTCCTTTGTTTCTGCACGTGGCAGGGATATGGCTTTTGTTGACAATGCAACGACAGGTGCAAATTCGGTTTTGAGGTCGCTTGACTTCAATCCTGGGGATGAGCTTGTCACTACAAGTCATGTATATGGGGCAGTTAGAGCAACTATGGATTTTGTAGCTTTGAAATCAGGAGCGATTGTGAAGGAAGCGCAGGTGCCTTTCCCTCCAAAAAGCGAAGATGAAATTATTAATTCAATTGAATCCGCACTAACAGAGAAGACAAAGTTTTTATTGATTGATCATATTGCATCTGCATCTGCAACAATTTTTCCAGTGAAGAGGATTGTTGATATGGCTCATGATAAAAATATAAGAGTTTTTGTGGATGGAGCTCATGCGATTGGCCAGATTGAACTTGATATTCCAAGTCTTGGTGCCGATTGGTATGTTACAAATGCACATAAGTGGCTTTATGCTCCAAAAGGTTGCGCTCTTTTGTGGACATCACCTGAAATGCAGGATGAAACACATCCAACTGTTATTTCTTGGGGCTATCATGGAAAAGAAGGTTACAGTACTGAGTTTCTTTGGCAGGGAACAAGAGATTTGTCACCATGGCTTTCTACCGACTCAGCAATTGATTTTTATGAATCTTTTGGCAGTAGCAATGTTAAAAAATATATGCATAATCTTGCATGGGGTTCAGCTGAAATGTTGGCAAAAGAGTGGGGTGTTGATTTAAACCTTGAAAGGGGAATGTTTGCAAGCATGGTGCCAATTCCCATACCTGGAAATGTTTGCGGTGGAGATGATGAGAGGGTATCTATTGTCAAGCGTTTATGGGAAAAGCATAAAGTTGAAGTTGCTGTTACGGATCCAAGTTCAAGCGATCAGTTATGGATCAGAATATCAGCTCAAATCTACAATGAGGAATCCGATTATCAAAAATTATCCATTGCAGTCAAGGAAGAATTTCTTTAACGTTAGCTAGAATATACCTTTTTGGAGGTGAACGTGAAAAAGAAATCTGATTCGAAAGGCTTGTTTGAAATCGTCATATTGGTGATTTTTTTATTTTTTGCTTCGCTTGATTTAAATGATCTAAGCAGTATCAAGGATCCGGAAATAAAAACATCAGAACTTCCAGCTCCTTCCGAAAATATTGGGAATGAAACAGCAGAGCCAGAAAAGCTGAAAGAAGCCAAGTTCATTGCTGATTTCAAAACAGAAGAAACATCTCTTTCGTGGAATATTGTTAATGATGGTGTGATGGGCGGTGTGTCACGTGGAGAGGCTTATGTGACCAGTGAGTCTTGTTTGTTTTTCACCGGTTCAATCTCTCTTGAGAACAATGGTGGCTTCTCTTCAATAAGAAGCTTTGGACAAGGTTTCGACCTTTCAGATTGGAGCGGAATAGAGGTAAGAGTTAAAGGTGACGGAAGAAAGTATTATTTCACTTCAAGATCAGGTAGGTTTGATTTTTGGCATCCAATGGAAACGAAGAAAGACGAATGGATCACGATAAGAATCCCCTTTAGGAGTTTTTATGCAACTACATTTGGACGCAGGATACCAGGAATAAGGCTAAATTCAAAAAGTGTATCAAGTTTTGGAATTATGCTTTTTGACAAGAAGGATGGCCCTTTTACGATTGAGCTTGATTACATAAAAGCATACAACTAAATAAAGAATCTTTTTCTAAGGTTATAATTTTTTGGAGGATACGTTATGAAAAGAGGATTTACTCTCATTGAGCTTTTGGTTGTAATAACCATATTAGGAATACTTGTTTCACTTGCTTTGCCTAATTTTGTCAAGGCTAAGGACAAGGCAAAAGAAACTGAGGTCAAGAACAATCTTAGGGTTATCCAGTCTGCCCTTCATAGGTTTGCTGCAGACTATGATGGATACTATCCGGGATACATATGGGGTGGAACCCCTATGGCTTGGGGTTACAGTGGAACAAGTGCTGCACATCCGGATATTGCTGGACATGAGCATGGAAGCTGGTCAGCATTAGACCCATTGGTGAGATTCGGATATCTTGATGAGTATCCGAAAAACCCTTTTGTGAAAGATGGAAGAGGTATGTGCACAATGGCTGCTGAAGATCCCAGGTTTGGATGCCTGGATGATCATCTTTTGGATGACTTAGGGATTTCCGAACCGCCATTGCAGTCTGGAACGTATATGGGTAATGTGTTGCATGATCCAAATTTTCCATCTTCATGCTGGTCTGCATTGGATCACACCACAAATGATTGCCAATCTCCAGGGACCTATTTTGTAGGTGATGGAGATCCGAAAAGTATTGATTTCATTCCAGGCCTTTTCATTTACAGGTCATTGGTTTCAGGCAGGTTTGCACCTTACATAGAGCAGGGTGAAGCCAATCCATCAAGTGAAACAAGAGCTGTTTCCCAAGGTTGGGTTTTGGCTGCATTTGGTTCAACAAGGTCAACAGGAAAGGATTATCTTTGCTCTCCTGGGTATCAGCTTAATGGCTCTATCGAATCAAGAGGTGATCGAACATGCATGCCTGGCATAGGCGCGAATGGCGAACAGGCATACAGCGGTGACAGCGTTTATGGCGATGGAGTTCCCAATGTCCTCATGAGTGATGCTTGGGATCCAGACAATGACGGAGTCATCAGTGACTCAAGTGGATTCAGGGGGGTTCCCGGAAATCCTGATTCATTATTGGATGGAATCATTATGGTTGTTGATACTGAT